>SWCC01010311.1_pt1 | contig 56604 bp, 55 predicted proteins | sample 4692971 | NCBI WGS metagenome assembly SWCC01 (sample SAMN10267277, study PRJNA491770) | bioreactor metagenome | isolation source: DHS bioreactor inoculated with subseafloor sediment | place: Japan: off Shimokita Peninsula | collected 2006-08 | reverse complement strand
TACAAATTGACTGCTCCTGCGTTAGTTGTTTGCCCACAAACTGGTGAATTCACATTACCACACCGTGTAACACCAAACAGTGGTTATTACAAAGGTCAACAAGTATTAACCAAAAAACAATCCAAAGAGGATTAAGGAAGGGTGCCGAAGGCACCTTTTTCTTTAGCTGAATTGACAAACAAAAAAAATTCATATATAGTTGAATTATGCAAATGATATCATAGAAAAGATGTGTATTTATGAAACATGTAACAGTATTACTTAATGAAGCAATAGAATATCTAAATATTAAAAAAAATGGTGTTTATGTTGATGGCACACTCGGTGGTGCTGGACATTCGAAAAAAATACTTGAACATCTAGAAAATGGCTTTTTATACGCATTTGACCAAGACGATTATGCAATTAATTATGCTAAAACAGTACTTCAAGGATTTGAAAATTATAAGATTATCAAAAGTAATTTTAGATACCTAAAAACAAAGTTGAATCATGAAGGTGTAACAAAAATAGATGGATTATTACTAGATTTAGGCATGTCAAGTTTTCAAATTGACGATAATACAAGAGGGTTTACCTATTTGAAAGAAGCACAGTTAGATATGAGAATGGACCAGTCACAAAGCTTAACAGCAGAAGAGATTGTAAATACCTATGACAAAGATGAATTAGCAAAAATATTTTATATCTATGGTGAAGAAAAAAATAGTTATAAAATTGCACAAAGAATTATCGATCAAAGACCGTTAAAAACGACTTCGGATTTAGTAAAAATTACTGACCAAGTGAATTTCAAAGAAAAAGGACATAGTGCAAAAAGAGTTTTTCAAGCATTAAGAATCGCGGTAAATCATGAATTAGGTGTCTTAGAAGAAGTTTTAACACAAGCAGTTGAAATGCTTAATCCAGGGGGAAGAATTGTCATTATTACATTTCACTCATTGGAAGATAGAATAGTCAAACATTTCTTTAAAACAGAAAGCACATCGCAACTCCCTAAAAATTTACCAGTCATGATGGATGACCATGTAAAGTTAAAACTCATAACAAAAAAACCGATATATCCATCAGATGAAGAAATTAAAAACAACTCAAGATCAAAATCAGCAAAAATGAGAGTTGCAGAAAGGACTTCTTATGAAAATAGCACTTATCGCCCATGACAAGAAAAAAGCAGATATGGTTGCGTTTGTCAAAGAACATTTAAATGTATTTAAAGCGCATGAACTTTACGCAACAGGAACTACAGGTTCAATACTCATTAAATATACTGGACTAAAGATTCATTTAAAAAAATCAGGACCTTTAGGTGGTGATCAAGAAATCGGATCTATGGTTGCAAATCAATTGATTGATATGATTATCTTCTTTAGAGATCCATTAACTGCTCAGCCACATGAACCTGATGTCTCAGCGCTATTAAGATTAAGTGATCATTACGAGATACCTTTAGCTACAAATCGTTCTACAGCTGATCTATTTATCAATGCATTAGAAAAATAAAAAGGCACCAAGTGCCTTTTTATTGAGTTCAATTATTTTCTTTTTTTATTTGCAGAGATAATAATCCTGATATATTCTAAATCAAGATCTTTAAATGACTCATGCTTCATAATGTAATCAAAGATTTCAGGACTGTTCACTTCAGTGATTTCATTGGTTTCTTTATTCATTACGTGGATATGACTATCAGCGCTATGCATTGGATTATCCATCGCTAAGTCATAATATTTAACATTATTAATATAAATTTCAACGACCATTTTATGTTCCATTAAGAATTCTAAGTTGTTATAGATCGTAGAAACATTATAAAAACCACGGCTTGCTAAAGCCTTTTGAATCTCCTTAAAGGTAAGATGCTTATCTTGAAGAATCTCGATCATTGCTTTTCTAGACTTGGTAAGTCTTAATCTTTCAGATCTTATTTTATTGAAATATCTTTCTTTTAAATCCATATATATCGCTCTCCTTTGATCGCGTATGATACTTATAATACATCCTTATTATATCAATTCTATTTTTCAATTCAAAATGAAACGCTTTTTAGAATTCTTTTAGATATTATTATATAGTTATATCTAAAATCAACACATATATTATGGTATAATAATAACGGTGGTTTAATGAATATTGTCTATGGTGGATCCTTTAATCCACCGACAAAAGCACATTTGAATATCATTAAAAAACTGTTGGATGAGTTTGAAGGAGCTAAAGTCATCCTTTTACCTGTTGGTAACGACTACAAGAAAAAAGAACTCATCGATTTTAAATATAGATTTGAAATGCTTAATCTATTGATTAAACCTTTTTCTAATAAAGTCATCATTTCAGATTTGGAACAAAAACGAGGTTTTAAAGGTACCATAGAGGCCCTTAATGAATTATCGAAAAAGTATGATAACCTTCATTTTGTGATTGGTTCAGATCATCTTGATAAACTCAACCAATGGATTGATTATAAGAATTTATTAAAAACATATCCGTTTATAGTGATGAATAGAAATCACTATATGACAATAGAACATGCTGAAAAGTTGTTTGAGCATGAGGCGCATCAGTTTATATTTGTCGATTTTAATATGAACATTTCATCTTCAATGATTAGAAAAAATATTGAAAATCACAAAAATCAGCTGACACATGAAGTTTATGATTATATTAAAGAAAATAAATTATATGAGGGATAATTATGTACAAACAAGGAATCATTAAGGTTGCTGCTGTAACACCAAAAATAATGGTTGGTGACATCGACTATAACAAAGTTCAAATACTTAAAGTTCTTAATCAGTCTAAAGCTGCTATTACAGTATTTCCTGAATTAACGATTACAGGATATAGTGCAAGTGATTTGTTTTATCAAGAATCATTTATCAATGATGCAAGTCAAGCAGTAAGAGAAATCATTGAAGAAACGACATATGAAGGTATTTATATGCTAGGAATACCACTAGATATTTATGGTATTCTTTATAATTGTGCAATTGTTGTCTCTAATAAAAAAATACTAGGTGTTGTTCCTAAACACTATTTGCCTAATTATCATGAGTTTTATGAAAAAAGATGGTTTCATTCAGGCATTGAAACGACCTTAAAATCAATTGATGTATTGGGTCAAAAAGTACCTTTTGGATATTTAATTTTCGAGAATCAAGATTTTAATATTAGATTTGGTGTTGAGATTTGTCAGGATGTATGGGCTACATATGCACCAAGTGATGATATGAGTTTAGCCGGTGCTAATTTAATTCTTAATTTATCAGCATCAAGTGAATATGTGGGGAAACAATCACTAAGACGTCATGTCGTGTTGGATCATTCCAGAAAGCAAATGACTGCTTATGTATATACGACAACGGGACATTACGAATCTAGTAGTGAAACAGTTTTTTCAAGCCATAAAGTGATTGCATCTTTAGGTGAGCTTATTGTTGAAAGCTCAGCTTTCACTGATGAAGAAACGCATTTATATGCTGATATTGATATTATGGGTATCAATTATCAAAAGAGACAAGATAGTACATATAGAGATATGCATTTAAAACTTAAAGATACTTATCAATATATTCCGTTTGATCTAAAAGAATCAGAAACATATACATTTGAAAAACCTTTAGATCAAACACCATTTATATCAAAAACAAACACAATAGAAGATATAAAAGTTGCAAACCATTTACAAATATTTGCGCTTGTTAAAAAGCTACAGTCTTTACCAGCATCTGCTAATAAAATTATTTTAGGCATATCTGGTGGACTAGATTCAGCACTAGCATTATTAGTAAGCCATCAAGCGATGCTATATTTGAAAAAAGATCCGAAAGATATTATTGCAGTAACAATGCCAGCTCAAGTCACTTTAGATAAATCTAAGCATACAGCAATCAAGCTCATGGAAGCATTAAATGTTACTAAAATGGAAATACCAATCAGTGAAGCAGTAGATCTTCACTTAAAATCCATTGAACACAAGGATTTAGATGTGACCTATGAAAATACGCAAGCAAGAATGAGAACAATGATTTTAATGAATCTAGCCAATAAATATGGTGGCTTTGTTTTAGGGACTGGAGACTTATCTGAAATTGCATTGGGTTGGATGACATATAACGGTGATCAAATGAGTATGTATGCAATCAATGCTGGACTTCCAAAAACATGGGTAAAAACGCTTGTTGAGTATCATGCAAAACATCAATATAAATATGTTCAAGATGTCTTACAAGACATTATTGATGCACCAATTACACCTGAGCTAACATCAAATCAGGATACAGAAAAGACAATTGGAAGATATGATATCAATGATTTTATCTTATATCATCACCTGCAAATGGGAGCTGATGAACATAAGATCAACTGGTTAGTTAAAAAAGCATTTGATCTTGATGAAGAAACATCAAAAATTTATGTAAATCGATTTTTTAAACGTTTTTACACACAACAATTTAAAAGACAAACATTGCCAGAAGGACCAAAAATTCTTGGTGTAAGTTTATCACCAAGAGGTGAGTATAGAATGCCTAGTGATGTTAAAAAGAAAGTGGTATTATGAGTAAAAAACAAAAAGTAATAATAGGGTTAAGCGGTGGTGTAGATAGCAGTGTTGCAGCATATCTACTCCTAAAAGACGGCTACGATGTAGAAGCCGTTTTTATGCGTAATTGGGATAGTGCAACAAACCAAGATTTAAAAGGTAATCCAACAGCATTTGATGAGGTTTGTGAGCAAGAAAAAGACTATCAAGACGCACTTGCTGTCGCAAACAAATTGGGTATTAAACTTCATAAAGTTGATTTTATAGACGATTATTGGGATCGCGTGTTCTCGTATTTTCTTGATGAGTATAAGAAAAATAGAACACCCAATCCTGATGTTTTGTGTAATAATGAGATTAAGTTTAAAGCGTTCATAGATTATGCTCAAAAGTTCGATTTTGATTATATAGCTATGGGTCATTACGCTCAAGTTGATTTGAGCGGTGATCATCCTAAACTACTAAGAGCCAAAGATCAAAATAAAGATCAAACTTATTTTCTGTCACAGTTAAGATCTGATCAGCTTAAAAATGTTATGTTTCCTATTGGTCATCTAGATAAAAGTGAAGTTAGAAAAATAGCAATCGAACAGGATTTAGCTACAGCAAAGAAAAAAGATTCTACTGGCATTTGTTTTATCGGGGAAAGACATTTTAATGAGTTTTTAAGTAATTATTTACCAGCTCAACCCGGCGAAATGAAAAGACTAGATGGTACCTATATGAAAAAGCATTTTGGTTTGATGAACTATACGATTGGACAAAGAAAAGGGTTAGGTATTGGTGGAACAAAAGAAGAATCTGATGCTTGGTATGTAGTAGGTAAAGACTTAAAAACGAATACTTTATTCGTAGAGCCAGGTTTTCATCACCCATATTTATACTCTGATGAAGCAATCATTACTGATGTTGTTTGGAGAGGTGAAAAAACAAGCGGTGATATGACTGCTAAATTTAGATATAGACAACAAGATCATCATGTGAATGTCGAATGGATTGACGAATCAACCATTCGAGTCAAATATCCACAAAAAGTTAGAGCTGTTACCCCTGGACAAGTTTGTGCATTTTATCAAAATGAAGTCTGTGTAGGCTCTGGATTTATTTCAGAAGTCTTTATGGAAAAAAAGAAAAGACAATATAGTTAAAAGGAACCTAGTTCCTTTTTTTAATCGGAAATACATGTTATAATTTTACATAAGAGAAAGCGGCATGGAGGCATTATGGACACAGTGATTGGAAAAATTAAAAATTATGTCTTTCACAATGAAGAAAATAGTTATTCTATAGCTAGACTCATTACTGAATCTGATGATTTGGTGACCATTGTTGGATATTTTCCAAAAATAAGTGAAGATGTTATTTATGAGTTTGAAGGAGAATGGGTTAAACACCAAACCTATGGTGAACAACTCAAAGTGCAATCCTTTAAAAAAGCTCAAAAACAATCAAAAGCAGGTTTGATTAGTTACTTATCAAGCTCTTTTTTTAATGGTATAGGTCCAAAAACTGCTGAAAAAATTGTGGATACACTAGGTGAAGATGCAATTTCTAAGATAATGAAAGATCCTAATGTGTTAAAACAAGTTGGCCTAAATAACATACGAATTGCTAAGTTTTTCCAACAACTCAAAGAAAATCAAACCAATGAACATATTTTAGTTTCTCTATATGGCTATGAGCTATCTGGCAAGCTAGCAATGAAGTTACTCAATAAATATCAAATGTTAACCATAGAGAAATTAGAAGAAAATCCGTATCGATTGATTGATGATATCGAAGGCATCGGCTTTAAAAAAGCGGATGAGATTGCTAATAAGCTTGGTATTGATAAATCAGATATGAGACGACTTAAAGCATCAATCCTTTATGTATTAGAACATATTGCTTATCAAAATGGCGATATCTATTTGACAATAGAACAACTTAAACAACTTTCTGAACAAGTATTAGGCGAATCTTATCATATAGATGAAGCCATAGAAGCTTTACTTGAAGAGAAACGTATTGTTATTGAAGATGATAGATATTATTTGAATCAATCATACTTCATTGAAGTGAAGCTGGCTGAAAAAATTAAGGAACTCAATGCCGAATCAGATCATCACATGGATCAAACTTATGTAGAGACACTAATCGATGCTGTAGAACAAAAGAAAAATATCACATACACTAAAGTCCAAAAAACAGCCATTTTAAAAGCTTTAACACATAAAATAGCGATTATTACAGGTGGACCTGGAACCGGAAAAACAACCATTATAGATGGGTTGCTTGAGGTCTATAAAATCTATCATAAACTTGATTTTAGTCATCCTGAAATCTATGAGAAGATAGCATGTCTAGCTCCAACAGGACGAGCAGCAAAAAGAATGAAAGAGCTATTGAATATTTCGACATCAACTATTCATAGGCATTTAGGTTATAATTACGAAGGGGTTTTTTCTTATGATGAATCTCATCTATTACCTCAAGAATTAATCATTATTGATGAATCATCAATGATTGATCTATTTTTAGCAAATAGATTATTCGAAGCGATTAAGCCAAGTGCACAAGTGATTATTGTCGGGGACGTTGATCAGTTGCCATCTGTTGGACCTGGTCAAGTTTTAGCAGATTTAATTGACTCAAAGATGATTGAAGTCGTAAGATTAAATGAAATCCATAGACAGGCAAAAGATTCACATATTATATCATTGGCTAGATCAGTCAATATGCAAGAACTATCATACTCAGATTTAGAATCTGGAAATGATGTTTATTTATATCATGCTGATAGTAATAAAATACAAAAGACAATAATCAATCAAGTCAAAGGGGCGATTGATAAAGGTTATTCTTTAATCGATGATATTCAAATACTTGCCCCAATGTATAAAGGTGAGTTAGGTATTGATCGTTTCAATGAGATACTCCAAGAACACTTTAATCCAAATAAAAAGCACAAATTGGTTTTCAAAGATAAAGTTTTTTATGAGGGGGACAAAGTTATTCAACTCGTCAATGATCCGAAAAGATTGATCATGAATGGTGATATTGGTGTGATAAAATCAATAGAGACCAATGAAGAAAATGATACTTATGTCATTGTATCCTATGATGATAATGATGTTTTATATGATAAACAAGATTTAGATGAAATTAACTTAGCATATGCGATTTCGATTCATAAATCTCAAGGCAGTGAATACAAGATCGTCATGATGCCAATGGTAAAAAGTTATATGCATATGCTTAAAAAAGAATTGATCTATACCGCGATTACACGTGCAAAGCAATATTTAATTATACTAGGAGATATGAAGTTGTTGATTTATGCAGCGAATCATTTATCAAATAAACGACAAACAACACTAGCCTTAAGATTGAATGAAGATGTAAAATCATTTGAAGAAGATGATGATCAAATAACACCATATGATTTTATGTAAGACAGCAACCAAACCTAATAATAAATATGTTATAATGGATAGAAAAACAAAGTAGAAGGAAAGTAAGATGAAGATATTAGATTTACTCAGTTTAGAAATGAAAGAGCCTGTAGCTTTTCAATCCCTACAAGAAAGCTGGTTTCATTATTTAGCATTGCTATTAGTCATCATCATGATTATATGGAGTGTAAAGTATTTTAAAAACAATGAAGAAACAGGAATAAAAAAATATTTATTTATTTTTTCAATCATACTTATAGTGTTTGAGATTTATAAACAGATCATTTTCACATATCAAAATGGATGGAATTATATGTGGTATGCTTTTCCATTCCAATTTTGTTCAATACCAATGTATGTATCATTATTAGCAAGTTTAACTAAGAATGAAAAAATATATAAGATGGCATTAGCATTTTTAGCGACTTATGGTTTATTTGCGGGAACAGCAGTCATGTTATATCCAGCAGATGTGTTTGTTCATACGATTGGAATAAACATTCAAACCATGGTTCATCACGGAGGTATTTCAATCATAGGATTTAGTTTAATCATATCTAAGAAAGTTAGTTATCATATAAAAACGATTTTAAGTGCAAGTGTCCTATTTACGATTGTAGTTGTTATAGCAATTATGTTAAATTTCATACACAATACTTGGATTCAAGAAGGTGTATTTAATATGTTTTTCATTAATCCACTATATGAAAACCATATACCTGTTTTATCACTTATACAGCCACTAGTTGGAGATGTTACATTTATTTTTATTTATGATTTTGGATTTACAATAGTAGCATATATAGTATTTATCATGATCACATATATAATAAAAGCTATTGAAAAACAAAGCGGTTTGATTAAAAAACTACATACTAAAAAAAGCATAAAAAAAGGTATCACAATTTTACTTGTGATACCTCTTACTTTATCTTAGTGTAGATCCGCTTTTAACAGTTTTTTCTTTGAAATCATGAGATTTAAAAATTCTACAATTCCTTCCGATTTGTACATTTTCAGGAATAACTGTGCGTTTTTCAATAACAGTTATGCCAGTTGTTAATAAATCCGGTTTTTCTTGGTTTGGTGTTAAATCATCGCCATATCCGATATATGAATTTCTACCGATAACCACTTTTTTATCAATAATACTTTTTTGAATGGTAACACCATCACCAACGATGGCATTGTTTAGAAGAATACTATCTTTAACCACGCTACCCTTACCAACTCTAACACCTGGACTGAGTACCGAATTTATGACTGTGCCTTCAATTACAGATCCATTAGAAACAAGTGATGTTTGGATATGTGCATCTGAACCGACTTTCACCGGAGGCAAATCTTCGCTTTTCGTAAACACTTTCCAAGTCGGATCATATAGGTCTAACGCAGTAAAGTCTTTAGTCATTTGTAAGTTTGTTTCCCAATATGCATCATAAGTTCCTACATCCATCCAATAATCTTTAAATTGGTATGCAAAAACTTCATTTTTGGTTGTTTCTATGAGATAAGGAATAATGTGTTTACCAAAATCTAAATCTTCTCGTTTAATATTAAGTAAAACTTTTTCTAGTAACTCATAATTAAACAAGTAAATACCCATAGAAGCTAAATTCGAATCTGAAGTTTTAGGTTTCTCTTCAAATTTAATAATTTCATCATTTTCATTAATAGACATGATACCAAATCGAGAAACTTCTTTTTGATCAACAGGTTGAGTTGCGATTGTTAGTTTTGCATTTTTTTCTTTATGTGCAGTAATCATTTTACGATAGTCCATTTTATAGATATGATCACCAGAAAGAATAAGAACATATTTAGGTTCTTTTCTTTGAATGAACTCTAGATTTTTTAAGACAGCATCAGCTGTACCTAAGTACCAGTAGTTATGTGGTTGAAGAAGTGTCACACCAGAATCGCGTCTATCTAAATCCCAAGCTTTTCCACTTCCGATATGTTCATTTAAAGATAAGGGTAAATATTGTGTTAAAATGCCAATATCAAATAAATTAGATTGTGTACAGTTTGATAATGTAAAGTCAATGATTCTAAATTTACCAGCAAAAGGCATTGCTGGTTTTGATCTTCTTTGTGATAAAATGTCAAGTCGACTTCCCTTGCCACCTGCTAATATTAATGCTAAAGTTTCCATAAGTTACACTCCTAATATGATTTGGTATAAGTTTTCGTATGATAATGCCATTTGTCTTAGACTATAGTCTTTGTCCATAGCTTGTTTCATAAGTTTTTTAAATATAGAAAGATTATCTTTGTATAATTGAATGCCTTCAAAAAGCTTGTCTTTGAGTTCATAAGCATCGTAATTTCTAAATGTAAATCCTGTGCCTTGATCTGTATATTTATTAAATGGCTCAACAGTATCTTTTAAACCACCCGTTTCCCTAACGATAGGCAATGTTCCATAACGCATAGCAATCATCTGACCCAAACCACATGGTTCAAATCTACTTGGCATCATGAACAAATCACTTGAGGCATAAAGTTTGTGGGCGATTTCTTCGTTAAACCCGATATAATTAGAGACTCTTTTGGGGTATTTATAAGATAGATATCTGAAAAAGTCTTCGTAAGAGTCGTTTCCTGAACCCATCAGTATAAATCTAGCATTTGAGAACTCAACAACTTCTTCAAGCATTTGAGTCATCAGGTTAATACCCTTCTGGGTAGCTAATCTGCCAACATAAGTAACCAAAGGTTCGTTTAAATCTATATCGAGATTAAAATGATTTAATATATGTTCTTTGTTCTTTTGTTTCATCTGGAAGTAATTTCTTTTATCGTAATTAAATTCGATTAAATGATCAGATTTCGGATTGAAAACTTCATCATCAATACCATTTAAAATACCTACAAAATCGCCCTTTCGGTGATTTAAGGCGCCATCCAAAGTGAAACCATATTCTTGAGATAAGACTTCATCTCTATATGTTGGTGAGACTGTGTTGATCTTTGTTGCTCTTTCGATTCCTGATTTTAAAAAGTTCACACGATCAAAATGAATATATGTGTAATTAAAATCGGTATTAAAGAATCTAGCAACATAGGGGTCAAATGAGCCTTGATATTCTAAATTATGGATGGTAAGAAGTGTATGTATAGAAAAATAATGATCATTTCTATAGCGATAATGTTCATCAAGTAAGTAAGGTACCATACCTGTTTGCCAATCATTTAGATGCAAAATTTCTGGATAAAAATCTAAAACCTCTAATGATTCTAAAATAGCATAACTAAAACATGAAAATCTTTCTGCGTCATCATTATATCCATATAGATGATCACGTTCAAAGTAATGCATGTTTTGTACAAAAATAAAACTCATGTCCTGATAAATTAACTCATAAAAATGAACAATAGTTTCAATTCCGCCCATGCTGATTGATTTTGTTCCTTTATAAGTCATATCTTTATGGTGCTTATTGATGTTTTTATAATATGGAGTAATGATTTTGACTTCATGACCTATTCTTTGTAAAGATTTAGGTAAAAATAAAGCCATATCAGCTAAACCACCGGTTTTGCTAAATGGAAAAACTTCTGAACTGCAAAACATGATTTTCATGCGACTTCACCCCTTACTAACCTCTTAATTTCATTATACATGATGAAAGCGTTTTTATCAATGCACTATTCATGTAAAACTCTCGTAAATAATTTATTCTTACCATGTAATATGATATACTTTTTACAGGTGATAATGATGAGAAAAGAAAAGTCTTGTGGTTCAATATTATATCGATATAAAGATGGAAAGAGACAGTTTTTATTAATCCATCAACTTCATGGTGACTTTGTTGGATTCCCGAAAGGACACCAAGAAAAAAATGAGCAAGATATTGAAACTGCAGTTAGAGAGACATATGAAGAAACCAATATTAAATCTTTTTTATATGATAACATAAAAACTTCAATGCGTTATTATATTAGAAATGAAATTGATAAAGAAGTTGTTTTATATCTAGGTATACCGCTATCCAATCAACTCTTAAAACAGGACACTGAAATAAAGCATGCCATTTGGGTCAATGAAGATGATGTCTTAAACTTATTAACACATCAAAATACAAAAGATGCTTTTGTTGATATCTATCAGCAGTTTAAAAATACCATTGAGTATCAAATGCCGATAAAATTAATTGACTACTTATATAATCATGTTTTAGTCAAATATCAAGCGTTTGATCAAGCACATCAATATGATCATGTACACCATGTTCTAAAAACGTCACTTGAGTTGGCAAAACAGTTTGAGGACCTGAAATTGGACTTAGTCTATGTCATTGCTTTTTATCATGATATAGGTAATTTATTTGGAAGAGATCAACATCACATCACAGGAGCGAAGTATTTAGAAGAAGATCAAACGATTCAGAATTATTTTAATAAAGATGATATAAAAATCATGAAAGAAGCTATAGAGGATCACCGTGCTTCGCATGATGACCCACCTAGAAGTATTTATGGAAAGATAATTGCGGAGGCAGACCGTGATATTATTCCCGAAGTTATCGTGAAAAGAACAGTTCAATTTGGATTAAGTCACTATCCATCGATATCAAAAGATCAGCATATAAATCGAGCAATAGAGCATATTAATGAGAAATATGGCAGAAATGGCTACTTAAAACTATGGCTAGACTCCAAGAAGAATGTATCAGGTTTGGAAGCTATTAGAAAGATGCTTGAAAATAAAGAGGAATTATATAAAACCGTAGAAAAATACTATGATAAATACAAAAAATCTTAAAAAGATATTTAAACTGAAAGCGCTTTATGTTATCATGTTAATGTATAACAATCAAAATCAATTTATAGGGAGTATGTCATGATTATTGGAACTGTCAAAGAAATTAAAAATTTAGAATTTCGTGTAGGCTTGACACCAGGTAGTGTTAAAGAGTATGTTTCACATGGGCATCAAGTTTATGTAGAAAAAGACGCTGGCGTAAACTCAGGCTTTAAAGATGAAGATTATGTAAAAGCTGGAGCTTCTATTTTAAAAACAGCTAAAGAAGTATGGGAAAAATCAGATATGATTGTAAAGGTTAAGGAACCGCTTGAACCTGAGTTCAAATTTTTAAGAGAAGGATTAATTCTTTATACATATCTACATTTAGCAGCTAATGAAGACTTAACATATGCATTATTAAAGAGTAAGACTCAATCAGTTGCTTACGAAACAATTACTGAATCAGATGGAACTCTTCCTTGTTTAAAACCAATGAGTGAAGTTGCTGGCCGCTTAAGTGCAATCGAAGGCGCTAAGTATTTAGAAAAACCATTTGGTGGCAGTGGCGTTCTAATCTCTGGTGTTCCAGGTGTTGAGAAAGCTAAAGTAACAATTGTTGGTGCTGGTGTTGTTGGTGAAAATGCACTCAAAATGTTAGTTGGCATGAATGCTGATGTAACTGTTCTTGATGTTAATTTAAGAAAACTAACATACTTAGATGATATTTATGGAAATAAAATCCATACTTTATATAGTTCACAAGCGAATTTAGAAATGGCAATTAAACGTGCTGATCTAGTGATTGGTGCAGTCTTATTACCAGGTGCAAAAGCTCCTAAATTAATCAAACGTGAATACTATAAAGATATGAAACCAGGTAGTGTCATCGTAGATGTTGCAATCGACCAAGGTGGATCAACAGAAGTTAGTAAAGCAACATATCATGATCATCCAACTTATGTCGTTGATGGTATTGTTCATTACACTGTAGCAAACATGCCAGGTGCGGTACCAATGACTTCAACAAATGCACTTAACAATGCAACTTTACCTTATGGATTAATGATTGCTGATTTAGGTCTTGATATGGCTATAAATCGCTCAAGAGCACTTAAATTAGGAGTAAACACATATAACGGTGAAATGACTTGTTTAGGCGTAGCAGAAGCATTTAATTTACCATATATGGAATTATAAGAAAGCCATTTAAATAGGGGGAAGAAATTCCCTCTTTTTATTTGCATTATTTTTGTTGGAAATTCAAAGCATTTATCGTATAATATGTTTAAGGAGATGACATATGAGCTTAAGAGTAGAAATTGCAAGATTGGGATTGAAACTAATTTTTCACTCCAAATATAGGTTTGTGATCTCATATACAGACTTTGATAAAAAAAGGAAAGAACCTTTTTTCTTAATTTCCAATCATGCATCTTTAAATGATCCATTATACGTAGGCATGAATATCAAATATTATCCATACCCTGTTGCAAGTAATATTTTGTACACGCATCCAGTGATGAAATTCGCCTTAAATAAAATTGTTAAATCGATTCCCAAAAGAAAAGGTCAGTCTGATATTCAGACGATAAGACTCATATTAAATGCATTTCAAAAAGACAAAAGAGGTATTATGATCTTTCCTGAAGGGAATTCTTCTTTTTTTGGAGAGCAAACACCGACTGATTATAAAGCTACAGCAAAAATTGTAAAAAAAATAAGTCATGATTTAGTCATGGCTAAGATTGATGGAGGATTTTTCTCTAGTCCTAGGTGGGGTCTAAAAAGAAGAAGACCAGAATTTCATATTCATTATTATACACTCCACAAAAAGGAAGAAATCAATCAAATGTCACTCGAGGAGATTGCAAAATCAATTGAAAATGCAATCAAATATAACGATTATGAGTGGAATAAGAATAAACATATAAAATATCGTTCCTCTAGAAAAGCAGTTGGATTAGAACAATACATATATGCTTGTCCAAAGTGTGGACAACTTCAAACTTTACACACTCATAAAAATGATATACATTGTACTTCTTGTGGAAAAATTGCACATTTTAATGATTACCATTATTTAGAAGGTTTACCATTTGATAATTTAATTGAATGGGATCATATGCAAAAAGATTTACTCAAAAAACAACCTTTAGATCGAGTTTTTGAGTCATCAGGCTTCTTTTATCTCATTGATTTAGTTAAAGGAAAAAGACAATCGCTTGGAAAAGTGACCATTGTTTTAAATCAAAAGCAAATGGTTTTAAATAGTTCAACTATTCAAAAACCTTTTGAAATTGATAAGATTCATGGTCTTACGTTGACACAAAAAAATGTTTTATCTTTCGATTATGGTGATGAATCATATATGATAAAAATCAAAGATCCAATGCTAATCATGGATCGCATAAAAATGCTCAAAGGAGATTTATAACATGGAAGAATGGGGAATTATTGTTTATTTTTTACTCATTGGTGTTTTAATGTTTGTTGCAAAAATACTTAAAACATGGTTGCCAGGTATAAATAAAGTTGTTATCCCAACATCTTTACTGGGCGGTACTATAGGTTTAATTATCTCACTTGTATTTGCACCAATTATCATTGGTGAAGACACATTTATTGATGTAGATTTAATGGGTTACATCGTTTATCATGCGCTTGCTATTGGGTTTATATCATTAGCATTAAAAAGATCAACAAGTAAAATAAAGAAAAAAATATGGTCAACAGGTATGCTCATCACTTCAACATATGCACTTCAAGCTGCAATTGGTATACTACTTGTATTATTCTTATTCAGTGATAAATTCGTAGGTAGTGGTATGTTGGTAGCATTAGGTTTTGGTCAAGGACCAGGACTTGCACTATCGATTGGTAAAATGTGGGATGCAATGCTAAGTGGCAATGGTGCTGCTTTAGGTGTGTCTTATGCCTTTTTGGGATTTGTCTTTGGAGGTACCATAGGCGTTTTAATTATTAATGTCATGAGTAGAAGAAAAGGTTATGCAAAACCTAAGAACTATAATGAAGAAGGCATTGGCAAAGAAACGATTGAAATTGATACTGTCAAAGAAATCAGCTTACTTGATGGTTTAACAACTCAAGTCATTATTATCTCAATCATATATGGATTGGTGTATGTAACTTTATTGTTAGCAAATGTAGGGCTTTCTGGACTAGGAAACATAGGAGATACAATCTTTGGATTGTTAAAAGGCTTCAACTTTATTATCGGTATCATGTATGCTTTATTATATAGACAAATCTTATATTGGCTTGAAAGACGTGGAAAAAATGTTAGATTTATGACAAACAATTATATGCTGTCTAATATTACTTCAATAGCATTTAATATTATGATTGCAGGGTCTGTACTAACAATTACACTTGATTTCTTAGCTACTTATGGAGTTCAACTGATTGTAACAGCAATATTTGCTGGTGCTGCGACAATGTTATATCTAAGATATATGACAAACAAAGTTTATGGCAATTATCAAGATTATTATTTTATTGGGTTATTCGGTATGTTAACTGGAGTTGCATCTACAGGACTTGCGCTTTTAAAGGGTATTGATCCAAATCTTGAAACACCAGTTGCAGAAGAGATGGTTTTAGGTTCTGGAACTGCAATATCGATGGCCTTGCCTTTATTCGCTATACTTTTCATACCGTCTTTGACTTATGGTGGAGAAAATGAATTGTTGTGGAGCATCATTGCACTTGTAGGATGTACTTTATATACATTAATTTTTGCTACAATTCTACTGATTAGAGGCAAAAGAGGCGTAAACGTATAAAAAACAAAGTGAATACACATTAAAAAAAGCACTTAGGTGCTTTTTATTTGCTCAATACACTTTTGATCCTTATGAGTTGATGAGTTCACGTAAGGAGAAACTTTATAACTATACATAAGCTCAGAAGGATAAGATGCAAGTATTTTTATGTGTGATTCTTCAATAAAAGGTGCATTTAACCATGTGTCTATTTGATCATCTCCAAGAATAACTGGCATACGGTCGTGAATATCAGCCATCAGTTTGTTTGCCTTGGTTGTTAAGATGACAGCTGTATAAAGTGATTGACCATCTTTCTTATAATGACTCCATAGTCCAGCAAAAGCGAACATTTTTTTGTCTTTAATCATAATTCGATAGGGAATCTTTCTACCATCCACACTTTTCCATTCATAAAAGCTATCAGCAAAAATAACGCATCGTTTATGAAAGACACTATCTTTGAATAATGCTTTCTCTAGTATTGTTTCACTTCTGGCGTTGATGATGATTTTTTTGGTATCTGATGCAAAACTAGGTATAAAACCCCACTTTAAAGGGCCAACTCTATATGAGTCATTATATTTTATCATGGCTGCAATATTTTCTGTTGGTGCTACATTATAATTAGGCAATGTAATATCATCTATATTTATTTCTAATTGTTTATACTTAGATAAGTATCTAATGAAATCATCCTTAGATAGTGTTATTGTAAATCTACCACACATATGAGCACCTCGAGTGAAAATTAGTTATAAGTATTTTACCATATTTTCAGTTTATGTTGTATTGTTAGAATTTGTGTGAAAAATATGCTATAATTAACATGGCTAAAATATCAAAACACTAAAAATTTAAAGTGCAATTTCGTATCATTGTTGATGCGTATTTTTAGTCGAATACATGATATTACGTAAGGAGTAAATATGAATATACTATTTTGTTTGACACCCAAAGAAAAAGTAGCCTACATTTATAGCGATTCAACGATTAGACAAGCTCTAGAAAAAATGCAGATTTATAAATATAGTGCTATACCCGTATTAGATAGAAATGGTGATTATGTAAATACGATCAGCGAAGGAGATTTGCTTTGGTTTATTAAAGAGCATAAATTGGATTTTAGCAAAACTGAAGATATGAGTATCTCGAATATACCTAGAAGTAAAAATATAGAATCAATTAAGGTGGATTCGAAGATGGGTGATATTATAGATATGTTTACACAACAAAATTTTGTACCTGTTGTTGATGATTTCGGAGCTTTTATAGGCATTGTGACAAGAAAAGAAATATTTAATTATATGGTTCAACAAATGAATATCAAGGAGCAAATCGCTCAAGAAGATTAAAAGTCGCGCAAGCGTCTTTTTTTTTCGAAAAAATTAGATAAACATCTACGTATAAGGGCGATTTCATATATCCGTACATAAAAAATTCATAAAAATAGATAAATATCTAATAAAATGCTTGACATTTGATAATCATCGATATATAATAAGGGTGTCTAATTCAAAAGAATGGCGTTGAAAAGCCAAAAAATCTATTAATTAGATAAACATCTAATTTTGACAATTACATGATAGTTATATGAGAAGGGAGAACAATCATATGAAAACTTATCGTAATGAAAAAAAAATCAAAACATTTAATTGCTACTATCTATCTTTATTACCAATGGCATTAATACAAAACTATAATGATTATAATTCAAAATCGTAAAGGAGCTTATTCATGAACAAAACACTATTAAAAAACAAAAACTACATGCTGCTAGTGATCGGAAACTTTGTATCTTTACTTGGTAGCAACATTCAACAATTTGTATTATCACTTTATGTTTTATCCATTACCGGATCAGCAACAATATTCGCATCAATGTTGGCAATTTCAATTTTGCCTAGACTATTATTATCTCCAGTCGCAGGTGTATTTGGAGATTGGTTCGACAAAAAGAAGGTCATTGTTACTTTAGATATAATGAATGCCTGTCTATTATTTGGCTTTTCTTACTTAATCTTTTTACAAGGAGAAGTGAGCATAGCGTTGATATATGGCGTAGTAGTTATTCTAGAGGTTATTGAGATCTTCTTTGGTTCTTCAATGGCTGCGGTGATGCCAAGTATTGTTGATGAAGACCAATATCTAGAAGCTAACTCACTAAGAATGACACTTGTTTCATTTGGACAGCTTATGGGTCCGGTCATCGGAGCTTTATTGTTTAGTACATTTGGCTTACTTATTGCAGTAATGATTAACGCAACAAGTTTCCTTTTATCAGCAATAAGCGAACTATTTATAGATATTCCTAAAATTAAAAATCAAGTGAAAAAAAGTGTTTCATCATTTAAGAAAGATTTTGTTGAGGGATTAAAAATTATTAAACAATTAAAAACTTTAAAAGTAGTTATAGCACTAGCAATTATCGTTAATTTTAGTGTTGCGCCGTTTTTCAGTGTCGGATTAATATTTCTAGTTAGAGAAGTATTACATCAATCTGACGTTCAATTAGGATTTGTTCAAACGGTTTTATCTGCATCAACAATGATTACACCAATTTTAGTGACTAAAAAACTTAAAAATGTTAAGTTTGGATCAGCTTTAATTGCGTTGTTCATGTCTACTGGACTCGTTATCATGCTTTTTTCAATAACGATTAATCAAAGCATTTATATGGTAAAAGACGGTATATTATCATATGCAATTGTTTTAATCTTATGTTTCTTTGTAGGAGTCTTTATTACTTCAATCAATATTTTGACTCAAACAGTATTTCAAAAATCAGTACCATTAGAGTTTATGGGCAGAGTAGGAACTACACTAACTGTAGTCGCGACAATCGCAATGCCGCTTGGACAAGTGCTTTTTGGTTATCTTTATGATATAATTAATCCAGGATTAGTTGTTATTATCAATGGAGCAATCGTTGTACTTGGTGTGATGATCTATTATCAAAAAATGAAGGCAATTGACGAACCAAGTGATGACAAAGTAGAAAAAGTTTCTATAGAAAGCGGTGCATTAGTTCATGAAGTTTAAGTATATTAAAGAATTTAGTAAAATGTATGATTATTTCTTGTTTCCAAGAGTTTATTATTCATACAACGAGCAAGATGATGATCAAATTTTTGAAGAAATACTAGATAAAGAGATTTTAAACTTTTATAGCAATATGGAACACGAATTAGCAAAATATGAAACAGAAATAAATAAGTACTATCAAAAAGGGACATACGCCGAGTATGAGTTCATCAATATTTTACTTAAAGCATTTCCAATTAATGACTATAAAGATGAACATCAATACCTTAATTATTTAAAAGACATCGATGATGATGTATTTAAAAAGGGTTTAATCAAAGCTATGTTTGCTATACAAGATGAAGATTTTGACCAAGAAGTAACTGAGAGTGATGCATTTAATCACATCAATACACTTAAGTTAGAATCAGCAAACAAGTGGAATTTATTTTTAATGATTCAAAATCCAAAAGAACACTTAAAAGGATTTACTCAATTACTAACTAAAATTGAACATTTTTATTATGATTTTTATGAAAAATATGATACAAAAGCAGAAGAAGTTGCTGATAGATTAATAAAAAGATTATCTTCTCAACCAAATAAAGAGTTTAGTAAAATCACGAAAAATGCTATTGAATTTGATTTTTCAGGATATGATGAATGTCAAGTTTATATATCTATTCTATTTCCATTTACCATGAGATTCTTTAACACTGATGAGTGTCGATTTGTCTGGGGTATTGAAATGGAACAAGCATTTAACAAAGTTGAAGAGATTAATGAGAATAAGTTGATTCAAAGAGTTAAAATATTTAAAGCACTCGGTGATCAAACACGATATGAAACATTAAGATTGCTTGCAAGTGGAGTCACTGCAGTTAAAGATATTGCAAGCACACTTGATGTATCAAGTGCAACGATTTCTTATCATATTAATGAGTTCCTTACAAGTGGAGTCATTATATTTAGCAGAGAAAAGAATAAAAAAGTTGGTTACTTAATCGATTATCAAAGACTTGAAGAAGTCATAGATAATTTGAAGAAAGACTTGAATTTTCCAGAAAAATAGATATAAATAAAAGACATGAGTGAAGTTATCATTCGCATGTCTTTTTTTTAAAAAAAAGTAGACAAAAGTCTACTTAACTTAAATGTGTTCAATTTAAATATGAAATCTACGCTTAAACTCTTCTCTTGAATTCTTAGATGGCAAGAATATCATGCCAAGTAATGTAATTGCAGAATAACTAAAACATACAATAGATGGCCACATTATATCTAAGACATTAAGTAATATCAGTAATCCTGGAACAAGTCCAATGACTGTAATAATAGCAAGAGAAGCAAAGTAATCAAACCATTTTTTTCTGTTTGTAATAATTAATATGGTTAATATGAAAATAGTAGAAGCAATTGCAAGTGGAAACACTACACCAACAGCCCAGCTATGATCTCTAAGAGATAAACCAATTAACACAACAACTAATATAGTAACAATCATGATCTTGGTAAACTTTGAAGCCCAAAAGTTTGGGTTAACAAGAATGGCTAATAATACAATCGTATAGATATTTGTTGAAGATACAATCAGTGACCATGTTAATGGTGTGCCACTGACGAAATCTATCGATAAGGAAACCAAAACACTAATAATATTTAAAAAGATAAATAGGCGATAAAAGAAGTTTGATTTTGGTTTTTTAGAAGCCTCTTTAAATTTATATATGGATTGATTATTATCCTCGATTTCTAAATCACCATCACAAAACATGCAGTGTTCCAAATCTGTATCATAATGAATCTTACAAGTTTTACAATATCTCATCGTATGCCTCCTTGTAATTTGTGTCTGCAATCACAGCCAACCCTTCATCAACTAGCATCTTAGTAAAATAGCTCATTATACTCAAGTCTTTTAAAGGTGAACTTAATAAGATGTTTGTATGCTCTTTAAGAGATATTAATGTCATAGCGATTCCATATCCAGCATTAACAAAGTCAGCATCAATGACTTTTTCTTCAAGATCTTTAGGTAATTTACATATGCCTAAATTTGATATAGAACAGCTGTTAATACTTTCACCTAATAGGTTATAACCAATTTTAAAAGCGATTTGTTTTAGAATGAGTGGTAAAAATCTGATGCCAACATTTTTTTCAAAACCTACAAGAGCATTAATACGTCCATGAAGTTTGTGTTTGTCAAGTTGTTCTTCAAAATATGATTTTGTTAATGCTAACATTTCTTCAAAGGTCCAGTCATTTTTTTCACTTGTATATGTTGATTTAATATAAAGTGTGAAATTACGTAAAGTAATTGAATCAAAGTATGGTCTTAAATTCACGGGAATAAAAATTTTCAATGGTTTTTTATGACCTACAAAATCAACAGTTTCTTTATATATACTATATGCTAAAAGTGCAGTAACGTATTGTGTAACAGTCACATGATATTTATTTTTAACAACATCTATAAAAGCTTTTGTATTAAGTTTTATCTTATATACTAATACCCAATGCTGATGAAATTGCTCACCTGGAAGATGATATGCTTTCTCTTCCTTGAGATTGAGTTTATTATTTTTATCATAGTTTGAGACGAAGTTATCTTCGCTCTCTTTTTTAGAGTATGGTAGTTCGCTTAAAATCAAATGTTCGTGATCAAGTTTAAATCCTCTGAGTTTAAAGTATTGAAAAACAATGGACTTTAAAAACTGTAAAGCGCCAGTTCCATCTGAAATGGCATGGAAAGTTTCTAAAGTTATCTTGTTATTTAGATAATACACTTTAAACATATATCCACTATTTCTTATGGCTTTAAAATATTTACAAACTTGAGCTGGTTCTTCCTCGACCTTAAAATGTCTATGGTTTTCAGAAAAATAGTTCCAGAAAAGCCCGTTTTTTAACTGCACCGCAAAAGTTTCAAAGCGTGGAAGTATTTTATTTACTGCTTGTTCAAGAATTTCTGAATCCACGACTTCATCAATATAAAAAGACAAACGAAAAACATTGCTTCGATCATCTTTTGATACGGCAGGAAATATTTTTGCTGCGTTATCTAATTTGTACCAATATTTTCTTTTTTTCAATATATCACACCCAGTTTCTATGTTTAGTGTCTATTTACATTATACACTTTTTTTCTTATTTATTTCAAAATAACGATATGGATTGCTTAAAAAAAACATGTAGCAAAAATAAAAAAAAGTGGTAAACTATATATAAGTTAAAGACATCCGGAATTTTTATGATCATCGAACTATTAATCTTGTTAGATTAATCTTTTTTCCATAAGGAGGTCAACATGATACATCTGTTTGAAAAAGGAATAAATGACAAAACACTTGTATTGCTTCATGGCGATGGCGGAAATGAACATGATTTACTATCTGTAGCGCATATGATAGATCCAGAAGCCAATATATTGAGTTTAAGAGGTAATATTATAGAATATGGCATGCCTAGATTTTATAGAAGAAAATCGATAGGTGATGTTGATCATGACAGCATGGTTGAACAAACGCACAACATTAGAGATTTTATTGATGATTGTGCTAAAACTTATCGTTTTAATCGTGACTTTGTTACGGTTGTTGGATATTCGCACGGTGCAAATATTGCGACATGTATTTTATTTCATTTTGAAAAAGCTTTCCATAAGGCGATTTTGTTCCATCCAATGGTACCATTAAGACATATACATTTACCTAATCTTAATCACACCAAGGTTTTTATTGGTGCTGGTCACTTTGATTATCTCATGCCTGAACATGAAGTTGAAGAATTAACTCAAATGTTTGAGAGTGCTAATGCAGAAGTAGAAGTGTTTTGGACAGATTATGGGCACCAACTCAGTAAAGAAGAAATAAACGCTGCAAAAAAGTGGTATAAGGAATTAGAGGTATTTGAAGATGATGAGTTTTGAAATAACAGAAAAAGATTTTAAAGAAGCAGAACAAAGATATATAGATACACTAAATCCCCTTGTTTTAAAGGTGTTTCCTGCAAAAGAAAAGAAAAAGTATGTTTTATTGACATATATTATAAAACTATTTAAAAAAGGTATTCAGTATACTGAAAAAGAAATCAATGAAATTTTAAAACCTGTTTATGAAGATTATGTAATCATTAGAAGATATTTAGTGGATTATGATTTTTTAGACAGATTAGATAATGGAAAAGCTTATTGGGTCAAAGAAAAAAAGGGTTAAGTACGATGTACTTAGCCCTCTAGTTTTGGTGGTATTCTATAATTAGTGTGCATCTCATAATGATGTGCTATAGTGATGATGCTCTCATCATCATATTTTTTTCCAAAAAACACTAAAGATAAGGGAGTTAAATCATTAAGTGCTTTTGCTGGTACAGTCACTGTTGGTGTACCAAAGATTGGTGCATAAGAGTTTCGAATCGTTGAAAATGCACCATCCAAATCAAAGTTTTTTAAAGTGTTTTCTAGTTTTGATGCTAACTGCAATTGTTCATTTTTTAACTTTTTGTAATCGGAATCATGAAGATTACCATTTGTTTTTTCTGATGCAATAAAAATGGATTGTCCATATTTTAAACAACGTTCTTTGTATAAATCGTTAAATTCTATAAGTTCTTTCAGTGATTTAAAGGGAGCATCCTCACCTAATGTCTCAAAATAATAATTTATATCATGTTTAAATTCGTGAATCAATGTCTTATCATTTTTTAGATCGTCAAGTTCAAAGTCTATATCAATTACTGTTGCTCCTAAGGAAGTAAACAAATTTTTTGCGTCCTGCATAATTTTTAGTTCTTCATCGCTATATTTGAAGTCTTTATATATATAGTTGAGAAGAGCGATTTTTTTACCTTTGATAGGTTTTTTTGTAGCCTCATAAAAATTGGGTTTATATTGATTGCATATTTCAGTTGAAGGATCTTTTGGATCATAGCCACTGATGACATCTAAAAGCATCGCACAGTCTTCGACTGTTTTACCCATAGGACCAGCTGTATCTTGAAATTGGGAAATCGGAATTATACCATATCTTGAAACAAAGCCTAATGACGGTTTTATGGATGTTATGCTATTTTTATAGGCGGGAGCCATGAGTGAGCCATTGGTCTCAGTTCCAATCGATATAGGAATCATATCAGCAGCAACTGCTACAGCAGATCCTGTTGAAGAGCCAAGAGGATCAATGATTTCATTATAGGGGTTTTTCACTTGGCCATGAAGCGATCCATAACCACTTGGCATATCATCAAAACTCATGAAGTAGGCAAATTCCGAGAGATTTGCTTTACCCAGAAGCACCATGCCAGCATTTCTAATGTTTTTTACAATAGTTGCTTCATACGGGGCATAAAAATCTTTTAATGCATAACTATTTGCAGTCGTATGCATTTGATCCTTTGTATGAATGTTATCTTTGATGACGATTGGTATGCCATGAAGCATACTTTTTTTGTTAGATAGTTCCAAGTTATCTACGATTTTATCTAAATCAGGATTAATTTCTGCGATTGCATTTAACTTTGGATTAAATAGTCTCATACGCTTTAAGTAATAATCGACTAGCTCTTTAATAGATACATCTTTTGATTCTAATTGATGTATCAGTGTTTTCACAGTTCTTTCTTTCATGATAACTCCTTAATTGTTATTTTAATAGCGATATCTAATGCCCGAGTAATTGCGTATAAGTCAGTAGCATAAGTATCAGGTTTTTCAACGACTTGACTGAAAATATATGGGACATGAATAAAACCAGCTGGTATATCTGTGTTTGTTTTTTTCAGAGTATAGAGCAGGTTATACATGAGATGATTACAAACGTAAGTACCTGCTGAATTTGAGACTACAGCTGGTATTCCATCATCTATAAGTGCATTTACTATTTTTTTAATGGGAAGTGTTGAAAAATAAGCTGTTTCCCCATCATTTTTAATGGGCTTATCTTCTGGCTTTACACCTGAATTATCTTGAACTTCGGCATCATCGATGTTAATCGCAATTCTTTCAATACGGATATTTTTTGCACCTCCAGCTTGACCAACTAGAATTACAATAGATGGATTATGATCCTCAAGACATTTCTCAAGTTGACTTGTTGAAGTATCAAATGATGTTTCTATCTCTTTTTTTATAATGTTGTATCCTAAAATACTATCAGGGAGTTGTTTAACTGCCTCATATGAAGGATTAATGGTTTCGCCTGCAAATGGTGAGAATCCAGTAATTAAAACTTTTTTCATAACATTCACCTCTAAGTTCAGTTTATCATAGGTTGCATAATTTTGTATCAAAAAAAGAGCAGTTCATGATGTAAGGGATTTCATTTAAAAAACCAATTATATTAATTAAAAAATAGATAAAAATAAATATAAAATATTGACATTTTCAATCAAAAAGCGTATTATGAATGAGGTTGGAGGTACGAATCATGAAAAAGAAAATCATTATTATTGGCGGCGTTGCAGGCGGCGCGACTACTGCTGCACGCTTAAGAAGACTAGATGAATTTGCAGAAATTGTACTTATTGAACGTGGGGAATATATTTCATTTGCAAATTGTGGATTACCTTACCACATCGGTAAAGTTATTCCTTCTAGGGATAGTTTAGTCGTTCAAACAGTTGAAGATATGCATCATAAGTTTAATATTGATGTTAGAAATCTAACAGAAGTCATTGATATAGATTCTAAAAACAAAAAAATTATCATTAATGACTTAAAAAATGAAAAAACATACGAAGAAACTTATGACAAGTTGGTTATTTCTACTGGAAGTCAGCCTATTATGCCACCTATTCCAGGAATCAAAGAAGCAAAAAACTTATTTACATTAAGAAACATTCCTGATATGGATGAAATCATCAATTACATAAACGAGAATAAACCTAAAAAAGCAATCGTTATTGGTGGTGGCTTTATTGGTGTTGAAATGATGGAAAACCTGCATCATTTGGGCATGCAAGTTACACTCGTTGAGATGGCTCCACAAGTCATGGGCATGTTCGATTATGAAATGGCACAGATGATCCATCAAAAAATTGTAGACCATGGTGTTGGACTAGTACTTAGTGATGGCGTGAAATCCTTTGATATGGAAGGTAAGAGAGTCACATTGGCGTCTGGGTTGTCAATATCTACAGACTTAATCATATTTGCTATTGGTGTAAGACCAGACAACATATTAGCTAAAAAAGCTAATTTAGATTTAACTGAGCGTGGCTTTATTAAAGTGAATGAGCATCTTCAAACATCTAATCAAGATATCTATGCAATAGGGGATGTCATTGAAATTCCTAATATCGTTACAAAACAAAGCATGGCAGCAGCACTTGCTGGACCAGCAAATAAACAAGGACGATATGTAGCAAACCATATTTGTGGTATTAATGATAAATATCATGGAACACTTGCGACATCTGCAGCTAAAATTTTCGATATGACTGTAGCATCAACAGGTGTGAACGAAAAAACATTAAAACAATTAGGATTAAAATATAAAGGCATTCATATACACCCGACAAATCATGCAAGTTATTATCCAGGTTCATCAGTTATTTCTCTTAAAGTTCTTTTTAATCCTGATACAGAAGAAATATATGGTGCACAAGCTATTGGTGGAGAAGATGGTGTTGATAAAAGAATTGATGTATTATCAACTGCTATTTTTGGGAAAATGAAAGTTACGGATTTAAAGCATCTTGATTTAGCATATGCCCCACCTTTTTCTTCAGCTAAAGATCCAGTGAATATGGTAGGCTTTGTTGCAGAAAATATCATATCAGGTTTAGTAAAAACAATAACATGGCAGGACATGCAAGATTTAGCATCTAAAGGAAGCTATATTTTAGATATACGAGAAGAAGCAGAATATGTTTTAGAATATTTACCAGGTTCAGTAAATATCCCACTATCGCAACTAAGAAATCGTATCAACGAAATTCCAAAAGATCAAGAGATATTTGTTTATTGCCACGTAGGAACAAGGGGATATACAGCAACAAGAGTACTCGAACAAAACGGCTATCACGTTAAAAATCTAGATGGAGGGTTCAAGTCATACAGCTGTGTGTTTGATCATGAAGGATCAGAAATCTGCTTCACACTTACCGATGACTTAGGCATTCCTGTTGTTGATAAGCAAAAACAAGAAGAAGCAATTCCTGTTGTAAATGAAGCAAAAGTAACACTTTCAATAGATGCTTGTGGTCTTCAATGTCCAGGTCCAATTGTTCAAGTTTATAAAGCGATGCAAGACATTGAAGAAGGAAATATTCTTCAAGTTAAAGCGACCGATCCAGGATTCCAAAAAGATATAAAAACATGGGCTGAAAAAACTGGAAACACGTTAATCAATATAGAAAAAGAAGATAAAGTCATTTTAGCATATGTTCAAAAAGGAAGATCTAAGAACTTTGATCAAGGTCTTGAAGTAAAAGAGAGCAAAAATGGAACAACTATTGTAGTGTTTAGTCAAGATTTAGATAAGGCCATTGCAGCATTTATTATCGCTAATGGTGCTAAGTCAATGGGCAAAGACGTATCACTATTCTTTACTTTCTGGGGATTAAACATACTAAGAAAGCCTAAAAAAGTAAAATTAAAAAAAGCTTTTATGGAAAAAATGTTTGGTAAAATGATGCCACGAGGAACAGAAAAACTGCCAATTTCAAATATGAATATGGCAGGGATGGGTCCAAAAATGATTAAGAGTATTATGAAGAAAAAGAATGTTGATTCACTTCAAACCCTCATGAAAACAGCAATGGATATGGGTGTTAAAGTGACAGCATGTGCGATGAGTATGGATATTATGGGTATTCATAAAGAAGAACTTATTGATGGTATTGAAATTGCAGGTGTAGCAACTTATTTGGGTGATACACAAGAAGCAAATCACAACTTATTCATATAACGTAAAACGCTCAAATCGAGCGTTTTTTCTTTTTCTTATTTAAATGAACAAGAATTTTATCTAAAGTCATTAGTAAAGCAGGTAAAAATATGAGAACAAATAAATAAGAAATAAGTGTTCCTTTTCCTAATAAATAACCGATATCTTTTACAGCTGATATATTTGAAAATATGCCTTCAATAAAACCAGCACATGCAAGTACAAAGGCAGAAATGGTAATGGTGATGAAACTTTTTTGGAATGAAAAATCCATAGATTCAAAGACATTAAATGTTTTTCTGTTTTCTACATATCGATGTGTCATCAATACTGCATAATCTATGGTTGCGCCTAATTGTATAGCCATAACAACCAAATAACCAATATAAATTGTTTGAATATCTTGTAAATATAAAATAGAAAGATTAAACCAAATAGCTGATTGAATAACTAAAACCAAAATAATAGGGATTAAAAATGATTTAAAAGTAATGAGCAAAATAAAGAAAATTGCAATCATTGACAACAAAGAAATCATGAGTTGATCATCTAATACTAAAGATTTAATTTCAGTTGTTGATTCAGCCATACCTACGATGTAATATGAGTCATAATAACTATTTACTATAGCATTTAAATCATCAGAAAAATTATACAATTTAGTGGTTTCTTCTGTGATATTTGATTTAATGATAAATCTTGTATAGTTTTCACCAATAAATTGAGCAACTAAATCTTCTGGTAGCATTGATCTTGGGATGTTTGGATCGACAGTAGTTACCAATGATGTCACTTCCAAAATGTCAGAGTTTTGAGTCAACGTTGCTGCTAAATTAACTTCCTTAAGTATTTCATTATTTGGCACCAAGATAACAATCGTTTGATAATCACCAAATGTTTCTGATATTTCATCCTTATCAAGCATTACTCTTCGATCTTGACCAAATGAAGTATTATTTCCATATAAATACTCTGTTTGATTTGAATAATAGACACCACCAATTGTGACAATTATAAAAATAATGACGATGACGTATTTCAACATACTTATATATTTGATGTAAGATTTGAAGGGTTTAAGTATATGTTTATGCATCGTTTTTTGAATCCAAGGATACATCAAATAAATCAAAATTGGTGTTAAAATCATCGTGGAAAAATAACTTAGTAATATCCCCTTAGACAATACGATACCTATATCAAATCCGATTCGATAACTCATGAATAACAATGATACAAAACCGGCAATCGTAGTTAATGCAGAAGCAGTAATCGAAGGAAATGATCTTTTAAATGCTGTCTTAATCGCAAAAGAAAGGTCTTCAGTTTTTTCTTTCTCTTCATAAAATCGGTGCATTAAAAACAAGCCATAATCCAGTGATAAAGCAAGCTGTAATGCTAAAGCCATAGTCTGAGTGATGTATGAAACATTTGGTAAAAATATGTTGGTTCCAAGATTTAATACGACTGCAACACCTATACTTATAAGTAATATGAGTGGCTCAATCCAGGATTTCGATGCAATTATCATGATTAAGATAACAATTGGCAATATGAGCAGCATAATCTTTAAGACTTCTTGATTAGCAATATGTCTGTTTTCAATGTTCATAATAGCTTCACCACGAAGGGCAAAATCAAAGGACCTTATTTCATCTTTAATTTGGTCAAGTACATTTTCCAGGTCTAAATCATAAGCATCAAGTCCAATAGATATCTGTAGTAATGCTTTTTGGTCAACGTAAAATGAGTTTACTATGTTTTCATCAATCGCTGAGATTGGAACTGTTGATAAATCAACATAGTCATCTAACCATATGACTTGTTCCACATGTTCTATTTCCATTAGAAAAGTCTTGATAGCAATTACTTCATCGGGATCAACATCATTAATTTGTAATTCGATCAAACTATGTACACCGAACTCATCTTCCAGTGTTTCCATACCTTTAATAATATCTGAGTTGCTAGGAAGGTATGTTGTTAAGTCATAATTTGTTTCAACTTGAGGTATGAAAATGGATGATAAAATAGTCAGTAAGATCATAATTGATAAGATAATGATTCTTTTTTTCATAAAATTCCTCCAAATCCACATTTTAAACGAATATTTTAAATATCTATTTTAATTATATCTATTTTATGGTATAAATAAGATATGAAACCATATTTTAAACAGGATTTGAAATCGTGTTTAGGAGGAAATATAGATGAAAAACCAAGAGATAAAGAGAAAAATCATTGATACAACTAAAAGTCTAATGCGTAATAATACTCATATCACAATAAAGGATATTGCTGATGCTTCATACATCAATATTGCTGCAGTGAATTATCATTTTGGTAGTAAAGAAAATTTACTGATGACAGTCATGAATGAAGTCGTTGAAACACTTAAATCGAATATTATTAATCTAATTGAAAGACAAAAAGACCAAATGCCAATTGAAAACTTTATTGAATCGATTATTGCATATATTTATAATTATGCAATTGATAATGTTGGTATTTTAAATTACTTATTTTTGACTAAAGAGTTACAGAATGAGTCTTCTAATGCTTTAATTAAGACGTTTTTTACTGAAAATGAGTTTACAAAAATGGTATATCAAAACCTAAAACAATCTCTTCAAACTGACAATCAAAAAGAAATCGCATCTAGATACATGATTCTATTTTCATCATTTAGTATCCCACTTTTTATACAACTCTCTGAAATGAATCAAAAATCATCTACACCTATAGAAACATTTAAAGATCCAGAATTTAGAAAGTTGTATATAAAGCAACTTGTGAAAATGGTTGATTTATAAGATGAAAATTATAGAGTTAGATAAAGATCAGTATCAAACATACACTATTGAAGATAAGTATGTTACAAAATATCTTCATATAGTAAAAATAAAAAAATCAAAAGGGATACATGTTTACATAAAGAAAAAAAGGATCTTTCGCAATAAAGAAAGAACCATATCAATGAAACTATTTGAAGATTATGTTGAAAATGCACAAGCATTTGGTATATTTGAAAGAAAAAAATTGATTGCTGTTATTGAAGGTGCATTAGAAACTTGGAATAATACTTATCGCATACTGAACTTATATGTAACAAGAAGACATCGAAAAGAAGGATTTGGTAGTGCACTTTTTGAGCATATGGAGTCAATTGCTAAAACATTAAATGCAAGAGCTATGGTTTTAGAAGTTCAATCATGCAACGACCCAGCAATTAATTTTTATGAAAAACATGGACTTCATTTTGTTGGACTTAACACCATAGCTTATACAAATGAAGATGTGCAAAATAGAGAAGTTCGCTTAGAATATGGAAAAAGACTATAAAAAAATAACCACAGAGATGAAATAATCAGTTCTGTGGTTTTTTCTATTTTACTTTTAGAGTAATGCACTTTAGATATAATGATTCATCAGAACCTAATAAAGCAGGATGATCTTTGCTTTGAATTCTAAAATCTATCATTTGTGTAATCCTTTTTGCGTCATTTGAAGCATCCATTAGCATGTCCAAAAATAATTGTGGTGTCATAAAATGTGAACAAGAACATGAAACCAAATACCCATCCGGATTAATAATTTTTAGTGCCTGTAGATTGATATCCTTATAGCCTTTATAGGCTTTTTTGATATCGTCTCTCTTTTTTGCAAAAGCAGGTGGGTCTAGAATAACTACATCAAATGAATTTTTTTGCTCTTGATATATTCTTAATTCATTAAAGACATCGGCTTTATATGCAATCACTTGATTAAAGTGATTTAGTTCTGCGTTTCTTTTAATCTGATTGACAGCATGCTCAGAGATATCTAAACAAGTTACAGATTTCGCTTGATGATATGCAGCATGCAATCCGAAACCACCTATATGAGAAAAGCAATCCAAAACAGTTTTATTCTTCACATAAGGTTTTAAGGCATTATGGTTTTCTTGTTGATCAAGAAAAGACCCAGTTTTTTGACCATTTTTGATATCGATTTCCATGATTAAATCATTTTCTTTGATTTGAATTAAATCTGGAACAGTACCATAAACAGTATCTTTAAATAATGGAAGACCCTCTTTTTTACGAACTGGAACATCACTGCGCTCATAAATACCTTTCGGATTAAATATTTCTTTCAAGATGTCTATAAACATATCTTTTCTTAAATCAATACCTAACGAAAGAATTTGAATAGAGAGGTATTCAGCATATTTATCTACAATAAATCCAGGAATACCATCGGCTTCACCAAATAGAACTCTATAACTGTTATCAAATCCCATATCTATACGAGCTTGATTTGACTTCTGGATTAAATTTGCAAAGAATCTTTTATCTATGATTTCATTTTCATCACGTGATAGGATGCGAACAAATATCTTAGATGTAGTATTTAAAAAACCTTTACCGATAAAATCGCCTTTTGATGAGTAAACATATGCAATATCACCGCTTTTTATTGGACCTTTTATTTGATCGATTTCATTGCCATAAACCCATGGGTGACCTTGCTCAATTCTAATCTCTTCTTTTGGTTGTAAATATATTTTACAAATATCCATGTTAACTACCTTTTTCTTGTTCTTTTTGATATAAATCTAAGACATAGTTTTTAAACTCAATATGATAATCGCTGTTTATGAGATTTGCAAATTTCTTGACTTTATTTTCATTGCCTTCAAACTCAAGTATATTAAAGCATTTTTTTAAGGAAACCTTGAAATTTTCATCGTCACCTAAAGCATGATATGCTAATGATTTGTAGTAATAAAAGAATTCCATTAAGTAATATGAAAACAATTTAAGATTGCGTTTTATACCTAAATCACAAAACTTAATAACCTGTTCATAGGACTCCAAAATACCTGAATGCTTTGCCAATCTAGCTAAGATTAAAGTGTATACTCGCTCATTTCCTCCACTCAGTATAAGTGACTTATCATTTAAATAGATAGATAACTTATCAATGATTCTATTTTGATCTTCATTTTGCATTACATCTATTAGAAATGTCAAGATTAACATTTCGCTAGTGCTTAGTATACCTTGATCAAGAACTGATGGATAGTTGATAAGTTCTTTATTTATTTCTCTTACCTGTGTAACAGTGATGGCTTTCCTGTAATAATCATTTAATGTAATACTGTGTTTATATAGCAAAAGATTTGACCCTTCGATAATATTATCTGGATTAATCGAGTTAGCTAGATTGAAAAATTCTTTATGTGCATAGTTAACAGCTAAATTATAAAGATTGTTCATGGTCTGTGTTTCATCTAATCGTGCAACTTCAAACTCTCTCAAAATGGTATCAGTTTTTATCCCTAACTTACCTGCTAGCTGAGCCACAACACTAAAAGGGATATCTGACTCTCCTTTAAGATATCTTCGATATTGTCGCAATGATATGACATCATCAACAAAACTGAACTGTGAAATGTGTCTTGCAGAGCGAAGTTGCTCTAAATAAATGCACAAACCATTATTTTTCATCAAAAAATCACCTTTTTCTGCATAATGGGACATATACGCCCTATTCAATATCTAATTTATGACATAAAATGAAGCCAAAAGGGAGGTTCATTATATGAAAAAATTAGTAAAAGTTGTATCTTTAGTAGTTGTTTTGGTTATGGTGTTAGCTTATAGTTTATATTTTAACAGAGGTTCTAATAGAGAAATTAGTTTAGATTTTGAAAATTCAGGATCATTTGAATGGTGTGATGAAGTAGAAATCAAGAATGTCATTGAAAGTATCGTAATGGATTTTGAAAACTCAGGATCATTCGAATGGTGTGATGAAGTAGAAATCAAGAATATCATTGAGAGCACTACTTTAGGATTTGAGAATTCAGGATCATTCGAATGGTGTGATGAAGTAGAGATAAGAGGATTCATTAATAGATTCAGAAGAAATAATGATTTCAAAAACTCTGGATTACCTGAAACGATTGAATTTAGAAGATTTTAATTCACATAAGTTATTATAACATATTTTTATTTAAATTATAGGCTTCATTGTGCAATTTATACAAACAATGGACGGCAGGAAACTGGGCAAGGAGCAGTTATATGATATTTGGAGTTATCTTGATGATTATTACAATTGTACTAACTTTCTATATCTTTTTTAGTGCTGCAAAATTACAAAATCATATCCTTTCTGAAAGTTCATGTGAAACATACAAAAAACAAGAAAAGTTTACAAAAATGTTATCAAATATGACTTTATTGGCTACCATCACTTGGTGGACTTCATATGCGCTAATTAAGTTTGTAATAGAATCATTTGAAGTAATTGATCAGAGATGGCTTCTAAATAGTACGATAAATACTGTCCTCAGTATTATGATCATTCTCATTATGCTTGTTTACCGTAATCATACTTATAAAAAGTTTTTTGAAGATACTGTTGTAAAAGTTTTTTTGTATGAGTACGTCATGATATTCATATTTGGTATCATGTATGCAAGTCTCATTACTTATGTCTTTGAAATCAGTAGTGTACTATTTTAAAAACCCCATGGAGGAATATAACAATGAAAGTTTTCTTTCTTACACAATCAATAAATAGCAAAGCCTTTAATTGGATTCAATATGTTTTTGAAGACCATGCTTTTAAGTCTGAATATCTTTTCTTATTAGAAATAGGTGCATTAATTGGATATATCTTAGGGATAATTTTCATGTTTCTAATGCAGTTTATCCAGTTAGAAAGGATTTCGAAACAAGGCATACATGGTATATATTTACTTATGACAGTAGAATTGTTGATTACTTTTGCTTTCTTAAGTCTAACGATATTTAGTTTATCAATAGAGCTGTTAGCAATTAGTTTTATCATGTATATTTTATTTTCGATCTTCATAGATCGAATGAAAGATCGTTATTTATTTGACGATGATTTTAAACACACACACCCAAAACAAATTCTTTAATATATATAGATGAAGTCAAGCTTCATCTTTTTTTTATGTCTTTAGATTGAGAATTTGATACATTCGTTGTATGATAAAGTAAAGGAGTTGATGATCATGTCATTAAGCGATTTGATTAAAACGAGAGTAAGTCAAAAATCATATTTAACAAAGAAAGTAGACCCATTGGTTTTAGAGGAGATATTAGATGTTAGTGTGTTTGCACCTAATCATAAAATGCGAGAACCATGGAATTTTGTCATTCTTGATGGCGAAAACAAAGACAAATTTAGACAAAAGTACTTAGAGAGACTGCCTAAGGATCAACAAGAAGATGTAGGGAAAAAACTGGACAAAATTTTTGCGGCTCCAACGATTGTTGCTTTTATTATGCCAATCAGCTTGGATTATGATGATGAAATTGAAGATATTCAAGCGAACTCAATGCTTGTTCAAAATTTTTTACTATTAGCCAATGAAAGAGGTCTTTCAACACATGTTAAAACTCCACTTTTCATCAAAACCGATTTGTTTAAGGATGTTTTACAAATCAAAGATAACGAGATTGTGACATGTTTGGTCATGGTTGGATATGCTGATCAAAAAAATGCACCAAAAAGAAGAACACCTGCAAAAGATTTAATTCGTTATTATAAATGAAACTAATAGACAAAAAAAACACATCTTATCATATCACTGATATGAGATGTGTTTTTTCTATTTATTTATGATTAGGTTTAAAAGCTATGGTCGCTTGAACTGCAGTTTGCCATCCTCTGATATTCTTGCTTCTTTTTTCTTCTGACATCTGTGGCTTGAATGTTCTACATAGTTGCCAAGATTTCTTTATTTCATCCAAGTCTTTCCAATATCCAACAGCAAGACCAGCTAAATAAGCTGCACCTAGTGCTGTTGTTTCTGTAACTTTTGGTCGATTGACTTCAATATTGATAATGTCTGACTGAAATTGCATTAAAAAATTATTGATAATTGCTCCACCATCTACTTTAAAAGATTTGATTGGCAATTTTGCATCTTTTTGCATTGCAGTTAATACATCAAGTGATTGATAACATATTGATTCCAAAACAGCTCTAGCAAAATGTTTTTTAGTAGTGCCTCTGGTTAAACCAAACATTGCTCCTTTAACCTCAGAATCCCAGTATGGTGTACCTAAGCCAACAAAAGCTGGAACTATGTAAACACCCTCATTATCTTCAAGTTCATTTGATAATGGTTCTGTTTCTTTAGCATGTTTAATGAGTTCAAGACCATCTCTTAACCACTGAACAGAAGAACCAGCAACAAAAACTGAACCTTCTAAAGCATAAGTGACTTTATCATTTATTTGCCATGCGATAGTAGTTAATAATCCATTTTTGGATTGCACAGGTTTACATCCAGTATTCATAAGCATGAAGCATCCTGTACCATATGTGTTTTTTACTGAACCGTCTTCAAAACAAGTTTGACCAAACAATGCAGATTGTTGATCACCAGCGATTCCACTGATCGGAATTTCTTCTCCATAAAAATGGTAAGGTTTTGTATACCCATATATTTCTGATGAAGGTCTAACTTCGGGTAACATAGAAACTGGGATGTTAAGTTCATTTAAAATATCTTCATCCCATTTGAGCTCGTTGATATTATAAAGCATTGTTCTAGAAGCATTTGTTACGTCTGTTTTATGGACACCACCAGTAAGTTTATATAATAACCAAGAATCAATAGTTCCAAACATCAACTTATTTTGATCTGCAAGTTGTTGTCCATTTGGAATGTGATCTAAGATCCATCTAATTTTTGAGCCTGAAAAATAAGGATCAATGACAAGTCCAGTCTTAGATTTGATCATGCTTTCTAATCCTTTATCTTTTAAAGCATTACAAATGTCTTGTGTTTGTCTTGATTGCCAGACAATGGCATGATAAACAGGATTTCCTGTTTCTCTATCCCAAATAATAGTGGTTTCTCTTTGATTAGTAATACCAATAGATGCAATCTGATTTGCTTTTATATTGGCATCGATTAAAGCTCTCGCAAGTACAGTTAAAACACTGATCCAAATTTCATTTGCATCTTGCTCAACCCAACCTGGTTTTGGGTAGTACTGCTTGATTTCTTCAGCTGCCACTGCAAGTATTTGACTGTTCTTATCAAAAATAATGGCACGTGTAGAAGTTGTCCCCTGATCGATTGCTAAAATATATGAATTCATTACATTTACTCCCTTACAAGTGATTTAGTTGCGATGATGTCGACATCCGTATTTAGAATATGTTTGACAATTACATCTCCTATTTTAACATTTTTTTTGACAGTTATATGATTTAGTTTTTCTAAAGCTTCAAATAACAAAGTTTTTTCAATAGGTTTGTTTGTTTTGACTGATAATCTAGGAAAATCCTTTGAATCTGTTTTTACAGTAGTCGTTAAAATTCTTTTTGGACATATCATTTCTTCAGTTGCATATACTTTTCCTCTTGGACACTTGTTTCCATCAACAACTAAATCTTCATTAATTGTTAAATGACATCCAACTGGACACATGATGCAAATTAATTGTTTATCTTTCATATTTACACCTCTTCAACCATAATTTCTATTGGTAAATCATTGATTAAATCTTCTGGTTTGATTTGTACTTTTTGCATTTCTGCAGGAACTACATACTTCAAAGTTTTCTTCCTAATTACTTGATCACCTTGTTTAATCACTAGCTTTAATACATCATGTTTTTGAGTTGCTCTAAATAATACGTCAAATGGTTCATCAATAAGATGATAATCTACTACTTGAGGAACGACATAACGTATGTGGTGATCAAAACGAATTGGAACTTGTTTTTTATCTATGTCTTTTTGATTTATCACATATGCCTTCGCATATTTTCCAGCTTTTCTACTTTCTATAGTTACATCATCTACTAAATCGTGTACATGAAGGGCATTTCCACAAGCATACAAGCCTTTAACTGAGGTTTCTAATTTTTGATTGACAAGTGCACTTTTTGTGAGTGGATCAGTGTCAATACTTAAAGATTCAAAAAGTTTAACATCAGGGATTAAACCTATAGAAAGAAGTAAAGTGTCAACTTCAAAAGTTTTTTCGGTATTTTCTATAAACTGTCTATTTTCATCGACTTGTTGAATAATGACTTTTTCTAACTTTTCTTTACCAACGACTTCTTTTATAGTATGAGATAGATATAAAGGGATGTCAAAATCATTTAAGCATTGAACAATATTTCTTGTTAATCCGTTTGAATAAGGCATAAGCTCAGCAACACCTAAAACTGTTGCACCTTCAAGTGTCATACGTCTAGCCATGATGAGTCCAATATCTCCACTTCCAAGGATAAAAACTTTTTTACCTACTAAATAACCATCGATATTTAAATATCTTTGTGCAGATCCAGCGGTCATAATCCCTTTTGGTCTATCCCCTGGAATATCAACATGACCTCTTGCACGTTCGTAACAACCAGTCGTTAGAATGACACTTTTAGACTCGATGATAAACTCTCCAGAGGTAATATTGGTAGCTTTGATACTAAAAACTTCATCTTTAGATATATTTAACACGGTTGTGTCGAGTAGATAATCAATCTGTTTTTCCATAACTAAATCAATGAGTTTTTGTGCGTACTCTGGTCCTGTCAATTCTTCCTTAAAAACATGTAAACCAAAGCCATTATGAATGCACTGATTTAAAATGCCTCCAAAGTTTTTTTCACGTTCTATAATGAGTATATCTAATGTGTCATCATAAGCTTCAAGTGCTGCAGATAATCCTGCAGCTCCAGCTCCAATGATTGTAATGTCATATGATTGTTTCATGAGCCCACCTTCGATTCTTTATCAAGTATTTGCGTTTCTTTTTGATCGTAATTTACTTCATGTAAAGGTTTGTGCGTTTCTCTTGCAATAATGCGAAGTACCAATGATTCACAGTATCCACCCTGACATAATCCACTACCAGCTCTTGCTCTTTTTTTGACACCTTTGATGGTATCACTGCCAAGTGGACCATGAATTGCATCTATGATTTCTTGTTCAGTAATATCTTCACATTTACAGATAATTCTTCCGTAAAGTGGTTTATCTTGATGAAGTTCATCTTTTTCTTGTTTGGATAAATCTTTATAAACAATTTTCTTTTGTAAAATTGGATTGAAAGTGTGTTTTACGGGTAGACTAAGTTTAATCACTTCATCAACTAAATATTTAGCAATTGCTGGAGCTGCAGTGATGCCCGGTGAATCAACACCTGCAACATGATAGAACCCTTTTACTGCGTCATCTTCCTGAATATAGAAATCTTCGTAAGTCGAGGTTGATCTCACACCAGCAAACTGTCTAATAATTAAGTGATAAGGTACGTTAATAGCCATATCTTTAATATGTTCTTTAATATAATGTAATCCTTTAAGAGAAGTGCTAATATCATCTTTATCACTGACCCATTCACTTGTTGGACCTAAAAGAATATTGCCATGCACTTGAGGTGTAATGAGAACACCTTTACCTTTTTTAGAAGGCATCGGATATATCACATGTTCCATGTAACCTTTAACACTTTTATCAAGAACGTAATACTCACCTTTACGAGGTTTGATTTGATAAGGAATGTTAGGGTTAATTAATGTTGCAATCTCATCAGTGTAAACACCTGCTGCGTTAATAACATGTTTAGTTTGATATGTTTGATTGTCTTTAGTTTTTATGGTAAACATATGATTTGTATGTGTTATTTCTGTAACTAGAGCATTTCTATGTAATTCGACTCCATTTTTAATCGCATTTTCTAAAGCGAAAAAAGCAACTTCCCAAGGGAAACAAACTTTAGTCGTTGGCAATGATAGTACCTTTTTGATACTTGGATTTAAATTTGGTTCCAGTACTCTTGCTTCTTCAATTGATAAGAACTCCATATCTTTAACTTGATTCAAAAGAGCATTTTCATATAATTTTTTCATATCGTTTACTTCATCTTTATCTTTTGCACAAACAAAAGCCCCAGTGCGTAATAAAGATATGTGAAGTTCTTTTTCAAGATCTTCATAAAGTTTGTTACCTTCAACAGATAATCTTGCTTTTAGAGTTCCGTGTTTTGGATCATGTCCAGAGTGAACAATTGCGCTGTTTGCTCGTGTTTGAACATTAGCCACATCATTTTCCTTTTCTAAAACACAGACCTTTAAGTCATATTTTGATAATTCTCTTGCGATTAAGGAACCAACAATACCTGCTCCTATAATTGTGAAATCATACATAAGAAAGCCTCCTGTAAATATAAAAAGAGAAAAAAATGATATACATCAGTTTTCTCTCTCTTTTTTCTCTATTTTTTGATTAACATGTTATATCCATAATTCTGGATTTGATACGGTTACTGCGATTGCACCTGATTTTAAGCATCTATTAATTTGATTCTTATCATAAATGAGACCACCCATGAGTATTTCTGAATGAACCTGGTCTTTGATTGAACCAATCATATCTGTACACGATGCAGGTAATATTTCGATGTACTCAGGATTTAGTTTTTGGGCAATATTGATGCTTTGCTCTAAAGCAGTAGAATCTTTTAAGAAAAATCGGAATATGCCTGTGACATTTCTTTTTTTGCAAACCTCAATGACTTTTGGTTTGCTTGAGATGATCCCATCAACATTCAATGCTTGAATCAAATAGATTGCACCGTATTCATCACTGGATAATCCTTTGATAAGTTCAGAATGAATAAGAACTTTTTTATGGCTGTTTTTTAATGCTTTAACCAAATCTGGAAGTTGAGCAAGTTGGAAATTCATTAAAATACCATAAGTATAAGAAGAATCTATAAATTTTTTTAATGCCTGGTGATTACTAATTGCTGGTATGATACGTTGATCTATTGGCATGATACATCCTCTCCTTAAAAAAATATGCAAAGTAAAATAGAATCTCTATTTATAACTTTGCTCTCATCTCTTAATTTCTTAACTTATACTCTTATTATAAACTTTATTACTGCTATAGTCAAGATAATATATGAAAGTAATTAAGTAAAATTGTTGACAAATCAACAAAAAAATAGATAATAGATTATGAACTATAAAAATGAGGTGGAGTATGCTAAAAATATTTAAGTTTTTGAAATGGTATCATTATGTCTTCATTCTACTGATATTATTTTTTATCTATATTCAAGTCATGCTTGATTTGATGCTACCAGAATATATGGGTAATATCATTGGTTTTATTGGTAATGCATACCAAACAGGAGAAAGTCAAACAAGTTTAATTTTAAATGAAGGATTATGGATGTTACTTGTAACATTAGGTAGTATTATATCAACTGTTATAGCAAGTTACTTTGCTGCACGTGTTGGTACTCGAGCTGCAAACATCACTAGAAAGAAGTTGTTTGAACATGTGCAAGGTTTTTCATTAGAAGAAGTTAATGAGTTTTCTACACCTTCTTTGATTACACGTTCAACCAATGATATTCAACAAGTTCAAAACGCTTTAATTATTATGCTTAGACTTATCTTTAGAGCACCAATTATGGCGATTGCTACCATTTTGAAAGTCACAAGTTTAAACATTACAATGACTATGGTTATTATTGGTGGTGTTGTCGCAATCATTATGATGGTGACTGTGATCTTTGTGATTGTAGGACCAAAATTTAATCAACTCCAAGAACGTACAGATGATTTAAATGAAGTCACAAGAGAAACTTTAACAGGTCTAAGAGTTATTCGTTCACATAATGCTCAGGACATTCAACAAGAAAAATTCGAAGGTGTAAATACAAGACTTACGAAAACACATGTGTTTGTTAATACTGCTATGAGTTTTTTAAATCCTGGGATGACACTTGTTTTTAATGGACTGAACTTGGCACTTATTGTTGTTGGGGCAACACTAATCAGTCAAAACCTATTAGGATCAACACCTATTGAAGGTTTAGCCATTCAAATTGAGTTTATCTCTTATGGCATGATGATCATGATGAGCTTCATGATGCTTATTATGATGTTTATCTTCTTACCAAGAGCATTTGTATCTGCAAGAAGAATCATGAAAGTTATTGAAACGCCTTATAAGATTGATAACACGCTTGCAAGTGAGTTTGAAGTTCCAACTGATATAGATATTGAATTTAAAAATGTATGCTTTAAATATCCAAATGCTGAAGAGTGTGTGATTAAAAACATTAGCTTTAAAGCCAAAAAAGGTGAAACATTGGCATTTATTGGATCAACAGGATCTGGTAAATCTACCATCATTCAGTTGCTTTTAAGATTCTATGATGTCACTGAAGGTGAGATTTTAATCAATGGTACTAATATTAAAAACTATGCCTTAGATACCCTATATCAAATGATGGGTTATGTACCTCAAAAAGGATTGTTGTTTTCGGGAACTATTCGTGAGAATATGATGATTGGAAATAAAAATGCAACTGATGAAGATATCTTATATGCATTAGAAATCGCACAAATTAAAGACTTTGTAGATGCAAACGAGCAAGGTCTGGATTATCAAATTGACCAGGCCGGTAAGAATGTTTCAGGTGGACAAAAGCAAAGACTTTCCATTGCTAGAGCATTAGTCAAGCAACCGAAAATATTCATATTTGATGATTCATTTAGTGCATTAGACTATAAAACAGACAAACTTTTAAGATCTAATTTAAAATCTCAAGTTAAAGATGCACTTAATGTCATTGTAGGACAAAGAATTGGTACGATTATGGATGCAAATCAGATTATTGTTCTAGATCAAGGAGATATTGTCGGACAAGGTACACATCAAGATTTACTTTCATCATGTAAAGCATATCAAGAAATTGCATATGCACAACTATCTAAGGAGGAACTTGCAAATGGCTAAAGAAAGATCGCAACAAAGACCAACGCATGGTCCTGGACGCATGATGGGCGTAGGCCAAAAACCTAAATCCATGAAAAAAGCATTTAAATTACTCCTTAAATACTTAGCACCATATAAAATTATATTTATTATAGTAATCACATTTGCTTCATTATCTGCTGTTTTCAATATTTTAGGTCCTCGTTTGTTAGGACAAATCACTAATGAAGTACAATTAGGTATATTTAATACAACAGGTATTAATTTTGATCGTATTTATGAAATTGTATTTATTTTAATTACTTTGTACGCATTAAGTTATGTTTTTAACTTATTGCAAGGCATCATTGTTACCCGCACCACTCAAAAAATCACCAAAAAAATGAGAAGCGATTTGTTTGATAAGATGGATAAAGTGCCATTGAAATACTTTGATCAAACGTCTTACGGTGATACTCTAAGTCGAATGAGTAATGATATTGATTTAATCAGTCAAGCTGTTAATTCATCAATCACACAAATATTTACATCAGTTACACTGCTTATTGGTATTTTGGTTATGATGATTATTGTTTCATGGCAACTTGCATTAGTCGCTTTAATTTCATTACCTTTATCAAGTTTTATCATGAGATTTATTATGAAAAAATCACAAAAATACTTTAGGAAGCAACAAAAAACATTAGGCCAACTCAATGGACATATTGAAGAAGCATTTACAGGACAACAAATTCTTAGAGCCTATCAAGCAGAAGATAAATTCTTAAATGTTTTTGAACAACATAATGATGACTTATATGAATCAGCATGGAAGAGTCAATTCTTTTCAGGGTTAATGTTTCCAATTATGAATTTTGTCGGAAATTTAAGCTATATGCTCATTGCAGTCTTTGGTGGTTTATTAGCCGTAAGAAGAACGATTCTTATTGGTGACATCCAAAGTATGCTTCAATATGTTAGAAACTTTAATCAACCATTAGGAAGTATTGCTCAAAGTTTAACACAATTTCAATCAGCACTAGCTGCGACTGAACGTGTATTCGAATTTTTAAATCTTGAAGAAATGAAGCCGGAAGATAAGACAGTTCTACTCAAAAATGTTAAAGGACATGTATCATTTAAAAATGTTAAGTTTGGCTATGAACCTGATAAAGAAATCATTCATGGTTTTAGTTTGGACGTGAAACCTGGTCAGAAAGTTGCTATTGTAGGGCCTACTGGAGCAGGAAAAACGACACTTGTGAACTTACTCATGAAATTCTATGAAGTCAACGAAGGACATATAGAAATCGATGGCATATCGACCAAAGATATGACAAGATATGAAGTACATAAACTATTTAGTATGGTTTTACAAGATACATGGTTATTTCATGGGACAGTCAAAGATAATTTAAAATACGGACACCCAGATGCAACTGATGAGCAAATCATTAGTGCTGCAAAAACTGCAAATGTTCATCATTTTATCAAATCATTATCATTTGGCTATGATCATGAACTCAAAGAAAACAGTTCGATCTCACAAGGGCAACAACAATTGCTTACCATCGCTAGAGCAATGGTTACAGATGCACCTATGCTTATTCTAGATGAAGCGACATCAAGCGTTGACGTGAGAACAGAAATGCTGATTCAAGAAGCTATGGACCGCTTAATGAAGGGTAGAACAACTTTTGTGATTGCCCATCGTTTATCAACCATTAAAAATGCTGATGTGATTTTAGTGCTCAACAACGGTGACATTATTGAAATGGGAACACATCAAGATTTACTTGAAAAACAAGGCTTCTATGCTGACTTATATAACAGTCAGTTTGATATGTAGGTGTTCTTATGGAAGAAAAGTTAGCGATACTACCAGTTTTCTTGCATGTCATAAAAAAGAAAATTATGGATGAGCATTTAAGATTTTTTGAATCTCAAGGACTATCTAAACAACATATTCCATATATGATGTTGTTATCGAATCATAAAAATGGATTATTACAAACTGAGATTATTGATATTGTAAAACACGATAAAGCACATGCCTCAAGAGCACTCAACGACCTGCTTAATCTTGGTTATGCTGTTAAAGACAATGAGAAAGGTTACAAAAACAAATATCATTTAACTGATGTTGGCTTTCATATCGCTGTAGAAGTCAAGCATAAAAATGATGATATATTAAATGATATATTCTCTGTCATCTCAGATGATGAAAAAAAGATGCTAGAAAAAATATTAAAAAAAGTTGTATCACATATTGATAAAGTATAACGAAAAGGGACAATCCTAAAATTGTCCCTTTTAAAATATAATATTTAAGATGGCATTACTATCGATTTTTTCAAATGTAGATAAAATGATTTTTTTGTGAATAAAATCGAGTTTTTTAATCGAACCGTAACTTGTCTTTATGTAGCCATCATAGAAGTATTCGAGTTCAATATCGATTTTGTGATGAAATGCAAAATGAAGCTTGCGATTCAATTCTTCGTACTGATCATCACTTAAAACAGGCTTATGTTTTTTACCTAATTTGTATCTAAGTTCATTGAGCAATGTTGAATAGCCTACAAGTGCATCAAATGGAGCCCACTTTATGATACCACGGTCAACGTATTTATGCATGGTGACCTCCAATCATTTTATTTCTAGCTTTTGCAGTTGATGAATCAAGCTCAGTTGAAGCTCTATTGATAACATTTCTGCCATATTTGAACTTCATTTCATCAACAGTTTGAAATAAGTTGTGCTCTTTGAGTAATCGTTCAGGATCTTCGAACAATGAAAACTGATAGACATGAGCTTTTTGAAGCTGTGATGCACTGACGTGCACACGTCTAATCGGCTCACCTTTATCGTAGTGTTTATGAAATAACATTAAACATGTTTCGTAAATTGTTTTTTCAGAAGAAGTGGGTTGATCTAAGGTAATTTGTCTAGAAAAGCCACCACCAACTTCCTTACTATAAGCGATACCTAAATGGATGGTTTTTGCAACTTTATGAGAAAGTCTAAGCCTTCTAGAAATATCATCGACCATTTCTAGTATGATTTGAAAAACATCAGGAACATAGTAATCAGAGAAAAGTGTTTGCCCAATACCATAACTCTTACTTTTTGATCTTACGTTTTGCTTTTGTTGAATCATACTCATATCAATACCGTGTGTATGATAATAAAGTTCTTCACCCAAGATACCAAATTGTCTTTTAAGCTCTAGTATATTGTAATGCGCAATATCTCCGATTTTAACTAGACCGAGTTTGTTCAACCGTTTTTGCATGTTATATCCTATGCCCCACATTTCACTTAATGGTTCGATTGGCCATAGTTTTTCTTTGATATCATCGTACGTCCACTTTGCAATAAAATCAGGGGCTTTCTTAGACTCAATATCAAGAGCAAGTTTAGAAATCAACATATTTGGACCAATGCCAACGGTTGCAAATAGTTTGGTTTCCTCATAAATCGTTTCTAAGATTTTTTTAGCAAGTTCTACATCAGTCATTTGATAGTAACTTAAGTATTCAGTGACATCTAAAAAAGCTTCATCAACCGAGTAAACATACAAATCTTCTTCGGAAATAAATTTTAAATAAACCTCAATAATCTTTGCGGAATACTCAAGATAAAGGCTCATTCTCGGCTTAGCTACAATCATATCAATGTTCTCAGGGAGCTCATAAAATCTAAGTCTACTAGGAATACCTAGACTTTTAAGATAAGGAGATACAGCTAGCACAATAGAACCACCACCGCGTCCTGCATCAGCGACCACTAAAGGTGTTTTAAAGGGATCAAGTTGTCTTACAGCACATTCAACAGACGCATAGAAACTTTTTAAATCTATGCATAAAATATGCCGATGTAATTTGTATTCGTCCATTGTCTCACCTACCTTGTGCACCTATTATATCAAGTATTTTTTTAAATGAAAGAGGTGGAAGGTATGATTTTACATGAAAGTGTTCTCAGAAAAATATTACATTTATTTACATTCTAAAAAGAAAAAAACACAAGATGATTTCTTGTGTTTTATAGGTATAATTCAGGTTTCGGATAGACTTTATTTTTAAGATCAACAGTGATGCTTTCAATCACAATATCATCATATGGTCTATCTCTGATATCTCTTGGCTGACTAACAATTTTATCAACAACTTCAATACCTTCAGTCACACCACCAAAAGATGCATAAGATCCATCTAAATGTGGCGCAGCTTTATGCATAATGAAGAACTGAGAAGTTGCGGAATTTGGATCATTGGTTCTAGCCATAGATATGACGCCTCGTGTGTGTTTAAGTGGGTTTTGGTGACCATTGATGTCAAACTCACCGATAATTGTCTTGATAGGCGTACCGCCACCACCTTGAATCATAAACTCAGGTATAATTCTATGAAAAATGAGTCCGTCATAGTATTTTTTCTGGATGAGAGAGATAAAATTATAAACGGTGTTGGGTGCCACTTGAGAAAATAGCTCTAATTTGATTGTCCCAAAATTCTTGACTTTAATCGTTACTACAGGATTATCATGACTTAAATAATTTTGATAATGCATATCAATGCCTCGCTTTCAAATTTTTTTGAATATTAAATAAACGTGAGATTCATCGTATGAATAAGGTGAAAAATCAGGTCCACTATAAATCTCAACTTCAAAGCCGTGTTGTCTTCCTAAATCCATTAAATATGTATGTGAATAAGGATATAGCTTAGTTTCACCAAGTTCAAATACATCATCGTTTTCAAAAAGTACGGTTTGAAACATGATGTAATCATTATAATAGGTGTATTTCCGATGAAGTAGTATCTCATCATCTGATAAATCTGGTAACCCATCGGGTTTTTCTTTCAAAATTCGAAAATAATTCAAACATTGAACGATAAAAAACTTATGTTTATGAAGAACCAAGTGAACGTGAATAAAAAGATTATTTAAATCTCTTTCATCCAAATGAACAATTGTATTACCAAAACAAGTAATTAAATCATAGGTCTCAGTAGGGGTTTTAACATAATCAATCATGTCTTCAGTAGAAAAAGAAAGTGTTGGATACTTTTTGGATGCTTTCTGAATCATGAAAGGATCTAAGTCAATGCCTTTGACATGCATACCAAGTGTAGAAATAAGATGAGTCAAGCGACCAGTACCACAGCCTAAATCTAGGGCTTCACCTTTTTTAGTTGCATAGGGAAAAAGAAATGCTTTAAATGAAGGATTGAATTTAAATAACCGATCATAATATTTACTAAGTAAATCATACATAAAACTCACCTTTTAAAAAAACAGCTACACGACACATGTAGCTGTAATTTGATGAATATTTGTGTCATCACCTTAATTGTATTCTATCATTTATTATAATAAATATAAAGCGATAAACGTTAAGATGATACTTTAACTGTAAATGCATATTCAAAATCAGGTAATTTAATATTCACAAAATCATTCGAAACCTTAAATTTGAAACCTAATTCTTCTAAACCTTTAACAAAATGAGATAATGCAATACCCATATCAATCGCTTGAACATCAAATTCTAAAGATTCACCATACGCTGGTGTTCTTTCTAAATAAAAGTGAACATCGTGACCTTTGACAATAACGCGCCATGGTTGTTTATTATCAGCAGATGGTGCAAGTCTAACATAATTTAATGCTTTTGCATATGCATGTGTTTCATCAAGAGGTGTATCAAAATCATTATTAAAGAATAATTGATCAAAAGGTTCTCTGCGATCAGCATGGACATGTTCTCTTACTTCATCTTCCTTTAACGAGTGATGATCTTTGTCTTCATAACCTACAGGTGTTATCGTAGGAACAATCTCATGTTCTTTTTGCATGAAATCAAAAGTATGTCTATCAAAGGTGCCTCCAATCCATACAGTGCCAAGTTTTTGTTCAGTTAAATCAAGGATCATATTTTCAAATATAAATCCATAATCAACCATGCCATAGAATGAGTTATCAACACATCCAGCAATAAAACTTGGTGGATTAGTAATAAATCCATAAGTACCAATTTTAGCTTTTTTCTCTGCATCCACAAATGGTTTTTCAAAAAAATCTAACTTAACTTCATGACCAAAAAATCCTTTAGTTTCATTATGTTTTTTTACGATTTGCTTTACAGCCTTTAAATCTTTTTCAGATAAATCCTTCTTTAAATAAGTTCTAACAGACTTTCTTTCTTTAATCACATTTAACATAAATGACCTCCCATTTCCTAAACATTATGCTTATATGGTTTATCTTTATTATAGAATGTTAAAAATGAAATTACAATGAAAAGGCTTTACTTGAGAAAAATTATATTTTAAAACAAATAAAATACAGTATAAAAATAATCTCATACATTAAAATGAAGAAAATAATATTAATGTATTGACAATAGTGTATGACATACAGTATAATGAAATCGAGGTGAGGTTATGGCGACACAAGATTTGCTCGATAACATGATACAGGAACTTAAAAGAGGAACACAAATCATGATTGTCTTGTCAGCACTAAAAGAAATGCAATATGGATATAGTTTATTACAGGTCCTAAATGAGAAAAATGTAAGCATAGAGGCTGGAACTTTATATCCGTTGCTTAGAAGGCTTGATCAACAAGGATTACTTGACTCCATATGGGACACAACAGAAAGTAGACCTAGAAAGTATTACAAGTTAAGTGAAAATGGTGTTGATATTTTAAAAGCTTTAAAAAAAGCATGGGAAGAGATGGTTACTGATGTTAACCAATCATTGAAGGAGATATAATTATGAAAAAATTTATTGAAAGATACATCTTTGATGTGACTAGAAGATTACCAAAAGAAAACCAAGAAGAAGTAAAAGCTGAACTCAGTGCCAACATTTATGACATGTTGCCTGAAAATCCAAGTGAAGAAGAAATAAGTAAAGTATTGCATGAGCTTGGGCACCCAAGAGAAATTGCAAATAATTATAAAGAACAAAAAAGATATTTGATATCTCCTTTGTATTTTGAAGATTATATTAGAGTTTTGAAGATTGTCTTTATTATCGCGGGTGTTATCTCATTAGTTGTTACATCAATTGATTCAATTATTGATGCAAATCATGAATCAGTTTTTGAAGCAATCGGTTATGTGGTAGGAAGAACCATTGGTGAGTTTATATCTACAATCATTAGTATGTTTGCGATTGTAACAGTCATTTTTTGGCTTATTGAAAAAAATAGTATTGATATTAAACCAAATGAATGGAAACTTAAGGATTTACCAGATCTACCAGAACCAAAGAAAACAAATATATCTAAAACAAACACAATGGTGAGTTTAATATTTCATGTGATATTTTCAGTCATCTTCATCATCGTCTTACTTAGATATATTCCTGTCATTGCATGGTATGAAAATGGCACACTCATAACACCATTATTAAATGAAAATGTAACCGATCAGTTTATTATCTTTTTCATGATTTCTGCTGTTGTTGGTTTGATTTCACACCTTGTTCAACTTTATGTTGGGCAGTGGCAAGTAAAAGTTGCGATATGTTACACAGCTAGCGCAATTATATCCTTAATGATTGGCTTGTTATTTATTAATCATCCTGACTTAATTTCATCTGGTTTTGTTACAAAACTAGCATCAGTCATGGATCAAAGCACAACTTATATATCTAACGGCATTAGAAATATTGTGATTGTTGTAACGGTGATTGCGGTTATCGGCACAATCATTGACTTGATTAGTATTTGGTTAAAAACAATGAAACCTAAAGATGACAAAAAAACGGCTTAATTAAGCCGTTTTTTTCGTACCATTAATCAGATAATTTTTTTCTTCGATTAAATCTAACAGTGCCGTAAACACCAGTGATGATAAATATACTTCCTATGATATGATACAAAGTAATGGTTTCATCTAATAATATAACACCTGCAATGATTGCGACTATTGTTGACAAATTCGCATAAATTGAAGATACATGCGCAGGTACTTTACTGAGCACCAAGTTAACCAAGAAGAAACCACCAATTGATGCAACAATACCTAAGTAAACAATAGGTAATAAAATATCTATATATAAAAGGTTAGTAAAATAATCACCAATTCTTTGCTCAACGATTAATTGAATAACATAAATAATGTTAAATGTAAATGCACCAAATAACATCATAAAATAAGTAACTTCCATAGGCCTTAATGCCTTTTGTGAAGCAGTTCTAGAAGCAATATTAAACATGGCTGCTGAGATAACTGCTAATAGCAGAAGAATAAAGCCTAAAACTTCAGAATTGCTTTCACTACCTAACTTACTTAGTTGAATAATGATTACACCTGTTACACTTAGTAAAATAAATAATACTTGTATAGGTTTTGGTCTTTCTTTAATGATTAGAGAACTTAAGATTGCAACAAAGATAGGGATAAGTGCAATCATCATACCTGCTTCACCACTGGATACTAAGTTTAACCCAAAGGTTTCAAATAAAAAGTATAAAATGGGTTGAAAAAAAGCAACCGCAATTAAGTATTTCATTTGCTCTTTTTTTATGTTGATTTTGATAATCTTAAGTTGTCTTAAAATTTCAAAAGTAATAAATGCAATCAAAAAACGATAAGCTATAAGACCTATAGGGGTAACATATGATAATGCAATTTTTGAAAATAGAAATGAAAATCCGAAAATAGATGCGAATAGTATACCTGCGATGTGTATTTTTTTTGTCATGATAATCTCCTTAGATGTGCTTAAAAAAACACTGAATGAACAGTGTTTTTATGAATCTTAATTAACGTATGGTCGTTTCTCTTCTTCCTCTGGTTCTTCAATAATTGGTCTATTTGGTGCTTGTTTTTCTTTTTTCTTTTGTGGTTGTTCACCTTCATTTAGTTCTTTAGAAAACTCACGATATTTCTTATAACCACCATAGCCGTCAATACCTAGATAACCTGAACCGATTAAAGAAATAATTAGGAAAAAGATACCTACTAATTCATAATCAAAATTCGGATATACTGCAATGATTGCGCCTAATGATAAGACAACGATATGAACCCAGAACTTCGGAACTTCAGTTTTTTCACCTAAAAAGACAACAGAGTTAAAATATACAAGCCCTCTTGCGTAAAAGAAGAATACTAAAGCATATCTATAAACTGCGCTCCATATTGCTTGATCACTTAATGTGTCTTTATAAGTAAAAGCAATATAGATAATCAATATACCAATGAGTGTGTCAAAAATGATCTCTATTAAATTTAATGTTCTTAAAACTTCTTTATTTAATGATTTAATGAGTGGATATACTCTAAACAACGAAAATATAACAATGGTTACCCCAGTAATTGCATATACAACTTCATCAGCAAATACCATATAAATACCAACACCGAGTAAAATAGCTGCTAGTACAAATTTAAGTACCCAACCATATCCATATTTTGCTTTATTCATAGAAAAACCTCCTATACTTTATAAATGCATTATATAGCAATTCTGCAAATAATTCAATTGATTAAAATGAAATCCTATGTTTTATGACAAACATTGAAGAAGTTTAAACCATGATGTTCATTAATCGAAATTTTTTTGTTATAATGACATTGTATGAAATATGAAAGGAGAGATTTAATCACTGGATTAAATCAATAAAAACATGAGAAAAAGAATTATTGCTGCAATGCCGATGATATCTTTAGTATTATTTTTGTTTTCAGGTCTTTATCTGGATAATTGGAAATTAGGATGGGTGTTCTTTTTACTAATACCATTGAGCTGGATATTGTTTTCTAGACATGTATTTAAAAGATTAAATGACATGTTACCAGTTTTAGCTTTGTTTATATTTTTGATTTTAGGATTTGGATTTGATTTATGGCACCCAGGATGGGTAGTATTTTTATTAGTTCCAGTTTTCAATACGATATTAGAAAAAAGAATTACTCCAAAGAAATTGGTCAATATCGTTGTTATTGGTGCATTTATTGGGATAAGTTTTTATTTAGATGAATGGCATCCTACTTGGTTAATTTTATTTTTGATACCAATTATAAACACGATCTTTTTCCCATATGACGGGTTTAAGGTTAAAACCAATTATACAAATAATTGGGAAGAAAAGATTAAGAAGTTTGTGAATGATAAAGTTGTTGTAAATCATGAAAAAGACGACGAAGACGAGGATTTTTAAGCAAAACTCACATCTTTGGTTAGCTCTTGTTTTCTTGATGACATCAATCATTTGGATTAATTCAACTCTAAATGCTACTATTTCATCTAGTCAATCAGGCTTTATCACGAATGTTGCTCTTTATGTTCTTGACATATTTAAGATCAATATATCAGAGTCCTTTTTGACTTCATGGATAAGAACAGGTGCCCATTTCAGTCAGTTCTTTGTTTTAGGTATATTCTGGGGATATTATTTGCTATCAATCAAAAAGCCAATGAAATACTTATTATTTGCGGTAATTATAACTGCGATTTTAGATGAGAGCATTCAGATTTTTTCAGAGGGTAGAGCGTTTGAAATATTCGATATTGGCATTGATGGATTAGGTGGACTATTTTCGCTATTATTCTTTAAAACGATTAATAAATTAGAAAAAATATAGTGTACTAGTTTTATTTGATATTGCCCTTTATATTTATATAGTATTTATGTATAATAAGTAGGGGAAATTAAGAAAAGGGGTTTTTGGGTATGCGTATTGAAGACGATCAAAAATTAGATTTTAGTGATGTATTAATTAGACCAAAAAGATCGACACTTAAAAGTAGAAAAGATGTAGATTTAAATAGAGTCTATACGTTTAAACACAGCAAAAAGACATGGACTGGGGTACCAATTATGGCATCTAATATGGATGGTGTTGGTATGATTAATATGGCTTTAACACTACAAGAACATGAGTTATTTACTTGTTTAGTCAAAACATATACTAAAGAAGACATCGACAAAGTGAAAGCAAAAATCAATCCTAAATATTTTGCTGTAAGTACTGGAACAAATGCTAAGGACTATCAAAACCTAGTTGATATTTTAAAAGCTCATCCAGACATAGAGTTTATTTGTATAGATGTTGCGAATGGATATTCTGAACATTTTGGAGATTTTGTTGAGAAAGTTAGAAAGAATTACCCAGATCATACAATTATTGCTGGTAACGTTGTTACGGCTGATATGACTCAAGAATTAATATTAAGAGGTGCAGATATTGTTAAAGTAGGTATTGGACCTGGTAGCGTTTGTACAACACGCATTCAAACTGGTGTTGGCTATCCACAATTGTCTGCAATCATTGAGTGTGCTGATGCAGCTCATGGATTAGGTGCTCACATCATTAGTGATGGTGGTTGTACATGTCCTGGAGATGTAGCAAAAGCTTTTGGTGGTGGGGCAGACTTTGTTATGCTTGGTGGCTTACTAGCTGGTCACGATCAAGGTGGCGGAGAAGTCATTACTGAATACGTATTAAACGGTAAGATCAATATTGAAACTGGAAAACCACTTATCGATGAGAAAAAATATGTTAGATTTTATGGTATGAGTTCTGAGACTGCAATGAAGAAGAACTACGGTGAAGTTGCAGAATATCGTTCAAGTGAAGGTAAGACAGTTCGCATTCCATATCGTGGTGATTTGAATCATACTGTAAAAGATATTTTGGGTGGGATAAGATCGACATGTACATATGTAGGTGCACCTACCTTAAAGCATTTACCAAGATCCACAACATTTGTTAGAGTTCATCGTCAATTCAATCAAATTTTCGGTGATGGAAGAGAAAATAATTCTTAAAAAATATATATGAAACACAGGAATAATTTATTAAAAATTACCTGTGTTTTTATTTTTAAATAAAAAGCATAAAAGCGCTTTCATTTTTAAAAATGATATGTTACAATGTTAGTGGATAAGATAAAGCGTAAACTTATAAACATAAATAGAGATTAACTATCTCTTTTTAAACACGATATTTATGAGTTCGCATTTATTGATAACGATGTAGGCTTAAAAAATAGACAAGGGAGAACATGCTGTGAAAGATCAAAATTACAATGCGTTTTTAATTGCTCAAAAACAATTCGACAGTGTTGCTGACAATATCAACTTAGAACCAGCAGCAAAAGCACTACTTAGAGAACCAGGAAAAGAAATTCATATTACCATTCCTGTGAAAATGGATGATGGAACGACTAAAGTGTTCAAAGGATTTAGAATACATCACAATGATGCTAGAGGTCCTGCAAAAGGTGGGATTAGATTCCATCCTGAAGAAACTGTTGATACAGTAAGAGCATTATCGATGTGGATGACATGGAAATGTGCTGTAGTGGACATACCACTTGGTGGTGGTAAAGGTGGCGTTATTTGTGACCCAAGAGAAATGTCTGAAGGAGAGCAAGAAAGATTATGTCGTGGATATGTACGTGAGTTATCTAAAAATGTTGGTCCAGTGATTGATGTTGCTGCACCGGATGTGATGACAAACTCGCAACATATGCTTTGGATGCTTGATGAATTAGAAACGATATACGGAGGACATTATCCAGGAGCTATTACTGGTAAGCCAGTAGGTATGGGTGGTTCTTTAGGGCGTAATGAAGCGACTGGTTATGGTGTTATTTATACAGTGAGAGAAGCATTAAAGGTTTTAGGGATAGATATTAAAAACACAACTGCATCTTTACAAGGTTTTGGTAAAGTTGGTAAATATGCGGCAATCTTGTATCAAGAACTTGGTGGTAAAATTACTGCAGTTAGTAGTTGGGATATTCATGAGAAAAAAGCAATTACCTATCGTAAAAAAGATGGCATTTGCATTCATGAGCTATTGAGTATTTCAAATGGTTATGGCACAATTGATAAACAAAAAGCAGTTGAGCAACTTGGTTGTGAAGTCTTAGATGGTGATGATTGGATCAAACAAGATGTAGATATTTTATTACCTTGTGCACTAGAAAACCAAATTACTAAAGACAATGTTAAACAAATTTCTAAAAAAGTGAAAATGATTGCTGAAGGAGCAAATGGTCCAACAACACCAGAAGCTGATGAAGTCATTAAGCAAAAAGGTATCTTTATGATTCCTGACTTCTTGTGTAATGCTGGTGGTGTTACTTGTAGCTATTTTGAACAAGTTCAATGTAATATGAATTATTACTGGGGACTTGATGAAGTCTTAACAAAACTTGATATCAAAATGACTGATGCATTCCATGCAGTCTATAAGTTATCTCAAAAGAAGAATTTATTTATGAGAGATGCAGCTTATGGTATCGCAATTAAACGTGTTGCTGATGCAGTTAAACTAAGAGGTTGGATCTAACTTGATATTGATTAAAGCACCCGAGGGTGCTTTTTTGTCTTAATAGGAAATTCTATTTTCAAATCTAAAAATCAAAATAGACAA
>SWCC01003924.1_pt1 | contig 56900 bp, 44 predicted proteins | sample 4692971 | NCBI WGS metagenome assembly SWCC01 (sample SAMN10267277, study PRJNA491770) | bioreactor metagenome | isolation source: DHS bioreactor inoculated with subseafloor sediment | place: Japan: off Shimokita Peninsula | collected 2006-08 | reverse complement strand
TTTTTTTTCTTTTAATTCAGCAAAAGTTTTAACCTTTACACCGCCAGGGTACATTGAATGAGTAAAATAAGTTTTCTTTTCTTCTCTTTTACCAGTTAATTTCACTTTTTCAGCATTAACTACGATCACAAAATCACCAGTATCCATATTAGGCGTAAAAATTGGTTTATGTTTTCCACGAATAATAGTTGCAGCTTTCACTGCTAATCTACCTAATACAAGGTCATTAGCATCTATAACATGCCATTTTCTATCAGCGTCTTCAGTTTTAATAAATCTTGTTATTTTTTCTTGTTTCAACTACTTCCTCCGAAAAAAGATTTTTTTTATAGCCTGTAAATATATCTGAATAGTAAAGAAATGTCAAGAATATGAGAGATTTATTTAGAATCATTAATTTTACAATTTTTATTACTCTCCAACCTTTATATAGCCAAAAATTGTTTCTGGAAATGTATCTGTAATTATTAAAAATCCATCAGTATTAAATCTGGCAAGTCCTTCCCAATTTCTGCTCTCATCTTCTTTCAATTTTAGATAGATCGGTGGTCTATTCACTAAAATTATCTTGTCCTCTTGAATTTCTAATTCTATCAAGCGTTCAACAGGTGCGGAGCTTATATGTGATTTCCCAATTCCATAATTTGTTATAACTAAATCTTCAGCTGGATTTAATTTTTCGCCATCACCAGGATAAAAATAGTTTATTGCCCAAAATTTATTATTATTATCAACGGATGTAACATCAGTGATACGATATTCAATATTTGGGAAATTAATTTTTGTTTGAAATTTTAGTTTGTTATCAAAAACTGAAACTTTTGGGTTTTTGTTAATATTTTTACCATAAACCTCATAAATGGGTAAAATTCTATTTTTGTGAAAAAGTATTGATTCATCACTAATATTATGGATAAATAACTCTGATGGATCTCTAACAATAGAATTCGAATCTAAAATAATTGTCTTATTCGATGAATCAATTTCTCCGCTAATTAATATAGTTTCGGTTTGACCTTCATTCATACTTTCTATTGTGAAATAAACGGTATCATTATTTATAGTTATTGACTCAAATCCAGATCCTAGCGTAAACAAATCTTCCAGACTATTTAGATTAATAGAATAATGATCTGGTAATATAGGTGAGTTATCTTTCCCAGAAATGAAACTTTCGATTATTTCCTTCTTGATGAAAAAGATTTTTCCTAAATCTCCCATAAAATTGTTTGGATATTGAGGAAGTAAAATTAAATTATCTTTATACCAACATAATCCGGAAAATTCTGCTTTTCTCTCAGCTGCTTCGCCTAAAAGGTGAATTCTTAAGACTTTTGATTCTTCTAGTAATTTTACTTCATTAATATATTCTAATCTAGTACTTATTTTATGAGTTGTACATGAATAAAGAAGTAGATAAAATAGTGCAAAAATATAAGCTAATTTCTTAATTGTCATAATAATTAAGGTAAGTTGAAAGTAGATGAGGTTGTTCGCATCTTGATAGAATATTGAACAACCTCAATTAAATTTTATTTGAATAGATTATCCATTCCTGGAATTTTCATTTCGCTATAATTTGAAGGAGGTGAGAACAAATCACTATCTAAACTTTTTTTGTTCACTTCTGTTGCCTCAAATCTGGAACTAATTTCACCATCTTGATCTTTAGTAATTACAAGAATTGGAAAAAAACCATTATTATTAATTGATGAACCCCAACCTGGAGAAAAACCGCCACCCATTGGGCTACTCATAAGCATGAAATTTCCAAGTTCATTTGTAACCCAAGCTTCAACTTCATCATCTTCTTCATTATCTTTGAAAATCCACTGATAACATTCGTAACCCAATATTGTTTTGGTTTTACCTGTTCTGTATTTGTCAATGTTAAAATCTTCTCTGTCTTTATCTTCATACTCTTCGTCATTCATTCCTGTCATGCCTGGCATTTTACTTAAGATGGAATTATCTAAATCCAAATACATCTTCTCTTCAGGCATTAAAACAATAGATTTTCCTTCATTCTTTATAAAGACTGCTTCTGCATTATCTCCCATTTCCATCCGTAGGTTTTCACCCTTAATGAAATAATCGAGAAACATCACATCATTGTCGTGTGTAATTTTGAATTTAATTTTACCTTCAAAATCCCCTTGGGCCATTGATAAAGTTCCCGAAAAAATTAGGATGGTAAGAGTAAGTAAAGCCGTCATAAATTTCCTCATGTGATATCCTCCATTAATAATATATATTTGCGGAAATTTACTAATTATTTGTTGAAATATCATGTAAAGTTCTAGAAAGTAAATTGCTGAAATGAATAAACAGTTTTAATTAAATATACTTATTGTCTTACACGAACAAGGTTAATGGTATCTTTTTCTTTAACCAATAATGTTAGCTTAAGCGCACTCATATTCACACAATATTGGCATTGTCGAATTTAATGCTTTTGGTTTATTTATGTTTATTAGATAATAATTAAATGAAAAAGCAAAAAATGTTGGAATTAAAGAGTTTATTTATGGATTTTTGTTCGTAATAATTAATGCTTTAGGTTATTTTTTAAAAACTTTAAAAAATGATTTCCAAATAAAATAGTTTTGGAGTTTTATAATATGTTAAGTAAAAAAGATTTACTAAAAGAAACAATACAGCATATTGATATAAAAGAACATAACGTTATCAGCTTTGTTGATTCTATGGAGAAAATGGCTTTTTCTGCAAGAGATTTAAATAGAGCTGCTAATATTTACAATCTGATGTTGGAAGATAAAAATTGTTCAGTTATTCTAACATTGGCTGGCAGTTTATTTAGTGCAGGACTTAAAAAAGTTGTATATGATTTAGTAAGCAATAACATGATTGATGCAATCGTTTCAACAGGTGCTATTATGGTTGACCAGGACTTTTTTGAAGCACTCGGATTTAAGCACTATTTAGGAAGCCCATTTAGTGATGATAATAAGTTGCGCGATCTACATATTGATAGGATTTATGATACTTATATAGATGAAGATGAGCTAAGAATCTGCGATGATACAACTGCTGAAATTTTTGAAAGTCTTGAAGCTCGTCCGTATTCTTCCAGAGAACTTTTGTGGGAATTTGGCAAATACCTTGAAGACAATGGCGGACCAAAAGTTAATGATAGTGTAATTTATGCTGCTTATAAGAATAATGTGCCAATCTTTGTTCCTGCATTTTCAGATTGTTCAGCTGGATTTGGAATTGTTATGCATCAGCACAAAAATCCCGATAAGCATTTATCCTTTGATTCCGGAAAGGATTTTTTAGAATTAACTCAAATAAAAATGAACACTTCAGACACCGGCATTATTATGATCGGTGGAGGAGTTCCCAAAAATTTCACACAAGATATAGTTGTTGCAGCAGAAATTTTACAGGAAGATGCTCCTATGCACAAGTATGCGGTGCAAATTACTGTTGCTGATGAGAGAGATGGAGCTCTTTCTGGTTCAACACTAAAAGAGGCTAGTTCTTGGGGTAAGGTGGAAACTACATACGAACAAATGGTCTATTCAGAAGCCACTATTGCTATGCCACTAGTAGCAGGATATGCATATCATAAAGGTGCATGGAAAAAAAGAGAGAAGAGAGAATTTCAAAAGCTATTTAAATAATTATTCATAGTAAAAATTGTAGAGACGGGATATATCCCGTCTCTACAACTAAAATCTACTTCATTAGAATCATTTTTTTCGTTTCAACAAAACTGCCTGAAATTAGTTTATAATAATAAATTCCCGAAGCTAAGTTTGCACCTTCAAAATTCAAAGAGTGTTTTCCAGCTCTGATTTCTTTGTTGACTATTGTTTTTACAAGTTCTCCCATATTATTATATACAGTAAGTTTTACATGACTAGGTTTAGGGATTGAAAAATCAATATTAGTAGTAGGATTAAAGGGATTGGGATAATTTTGCTCAACTGAAAATTCTTTTGGAATTGTTTCAATTTCTTGTTCCTCAATATCAGTAACCTCAAAACTTACATATGCTCTTATTAGATAAGCGTAAATTGTGGTTTCAGAGCTAGTAACGTTAAACCAATCCGGAGTTTCACTACCAGTAGGTGTAAAAAATGTGTAGCTATGATTATTGGCATTTGGTTGTTCTGTAATCATTATTCTGTTATTTTCCGGATAGGTTCCTTCAACAACAAATGCGGCAACAAACGACTTGCTAGCATCAATATGCTGGGAAGTTAAATCAACTTTAATCCAATTGGGAAAAGGTACTGGATAGCTTTCAGTTACTGTGTTATAAACTGGTCTGTCGGCAATATTTGATGTTACTGTTAGATTTGGGAGTAATACTTTTCCCAATGGAGATGGTCTTTGCGTTCCACTATATTCACAAATGCTGCCATAAACTGATCCGGCTTGCCGAAGTGCTACCTTTATAGAATCCAATGACCCTCCTAGAACTCCATCAAAAAAAACACATACAGTATCGTTATTTTCTAAAGATAATATTCCTGTTGGTGGGTTTTCATCATAAGCTAATGTGATTTTGTTTTCAACAATATCTCCAGAGGAAGTAAATGAATAATTATAGCTAACGTAACCATCAAGATTTAATATTGCAAATGTTATCGATTCATAAATTGTTCCAAAGTCACTAAAAGTATAGTTAGAATTTGCAGATAGATCTTCAACTTCAATACTATTGTTAATATTATATTTTAAGGCAATGAATTTTAATTTTCCAAAACCAAAATCATTAAAACTAATAGAAAGGTTTTTCCCATTTGAATATTTGATATAATCTGCAGCTGCTTTTTCTACTCTAATTTCCTCTGAAGAGTAATTAGGATTTGAAATATTAAAAGCATTTACAGTATTTACATTTGGTGTTGTGTAACTCCAAGCTGGATTCACATTTGTATTATTAACAGTGTTCGCAATCAGCCAATTTTCTAAGGTTTGTGAAAATCGTAATGTTGTTGAAGGCGATACTGTACTCAACGCATCATCAATACTTGGAATATGGGTCTTTTTGCTTTGGACAAGTCTCTTTAAAAAATCAGGTCCAAATTGATCATAAAAGTAGACAATATACCTTGCTGCCCGAGCGTAATCATTTAAAACATCATCGCCTTCTCGCCAATCAAGTAAAAAATGATTGTATTCATTATTATATAAACTTTGATCACGTAATGGATAACCGCAAACTACTGAGGAAATTTCTGAACACCCCTCATTTAAAAATGTTGCTTGGAAAGGTTTACTAGGAGAGCCATCATGGTAATTGAAGTGAATCATATGTTGGAATTCGTGAGCCGTAGTATTTAAAGCCGTATTTAATCCATATTCTGTACTTAAATCAGTTGGATTTGCATCTACATAATAAATTTCAGCAACATTACTTCCTGATATGGATAATTCGTTTAACCCATAAAAATATCCGGCAACATAACCACCTGAACCATCATAACCATCAATAATATCTAGAATTAAAATAATTATTCTGGAGTCATTATCAACGTCCGGAGGATTGCCGAAAGTCTCTACCACTGTTTCATAAATACCTTTAGTATTATTTGCTGGTGTTGAATTATCAAACGCCTCCATAACTGCATTTACATTTGCTAGCGAAACTTGAGTATTCCAAATGGCATCTTCAACAAAGATATAACAATTTGTACCTACAGCTCTACATGTAGAAGGAACAGAATAGGTGCCGTCTGGAGTGGTTAAATCTTCAGCATACCAACTTTTGGTCGATCCAACAGAAAAATTCCAAGCATTAGTCTTTTGTAGTTTTTGACTTTCAAAATAATTTGGGTGTTCACTTAGGTAATTTGCTATAATTTTATCTTTTTTCCCCAAGAAGTGTCTTACATCAATAGGGTAAGACAGATTTTTATCATGCTCCTCAACCTTATTTAGCCGAACGCTTTGAGCATTTAATATGCTAATATCAAATAAAGAAATTGAAAGTGCTAAGAGTAAGAGCCATAATTTCATTCATAACCTCAATGATTCTATTGTTTAATTTTTTCTATATTATATAATAATAATTTCATCCCGAATTCTGTTTCTATCTTTTCTTTAGCAAAAATTCTATAGAGTTGTCCTTGGTCTTTTTGGAGTGCAGCTTTGGTATCATTATCACATTCAAGTAAGTAAACAGTTGTATCATCCAAAATTATTCCTAATTGTGTAAATGGTTCATTGCCAACAATAGTAATTCTTCCCTCAAAAATTATATTATCGTACGAAGATGTAGGTGATTTAGTCATTTTCTCTTTTATATTTTCTTCAAATTTGCAAGTTGAACAGGAAATTATAAAGATAGAAGCAATAATTGGCAAAATAATAGAATTAGAATTCATAACTACTCTTTTTTTATTGATTCAATTAGTAGAAAATTTTGAGGAATTAAAAATAATGACTTTCTAAATACATATCTTGTTTTTAATTTTAATAAGAATAAAACAACATTAAATGCAGTGAATTACAATTAACTGGAGATGAGAATGTTTAATGCAACAACTTATATTGAACGCAGAATTGAATTAAAGAAGAATTTTAAAAAAGGGATTCTACTCTTTCTTGGGAATGAAGAAGCTCCAATGAACTATGCCGATAATACTTACCATTACAGGCAAGACAGTTCTTTTCTTTATTATTGGGGATTAAACCAACCTGGTGTTGCGGCATTAATAAATTTGGATAAAGATCATGAAATTATCTTTGGAGATGATAGAAGCGTTGATGATATTGTGTGGATGGGCTTTGATGAAAGTCTTAATAATAAGGCAAGTAAAGTTGGTGTTACTAATATAAAATCATTCTCTAAGTTAAATGAATACCTAAATAAATATGTGGCTAAAGGTGTTAAAATACATTATTTGCCTCAGTACAGACAGGATAATATATTTTTATTGGATAAATTGTTAGGAATAAAACATTCAAAAATTAATGACAATGCATCTAAGAAATTAATTAAAGAAGTTATTAAACAAAGATCTATTAAAACCGATGAAGAAATTTTAGAAATTGAAAAAGCTATTGAGACAAGCTATGAAATGAATACAACTGCAATGAAAATGATGAACCCTGGAATATTAGAAAGAGAAGTTTTCGGTGCTGTGGAAGGTATAGCTCTCTCAAAAGGCAGTGGAGTATCATTCCCAGTAATATTCTCTGTTAACGGTCAAATCTTACATAATCACTCACATGAAAATATAATGCAAGATGGTCAAATTGCTGTTCTTGATTCTGGGGCTGAAACAATGATGGGGTATGCGAGTGATATTACTCGCACAATTCCAGTAAGTGGAAAATTTTCTGAAAAACAAAAAGCAGTTTATAATATAGTTCTTAATTCTCAACTTAAATCGATTGAGATGATGAAACCGGGGGTAAAATTTAAAGAGGTTCATTTAACTGCAGCCAAAGTAATTGCCAGCGGACTTAAAGATTTAGGAATTATGAAAGGGGATATTGATGAAGCTGTTGAGAAGGGAGCTCATGCTTTGTTTTTTCCGCACGGCCTCGGTCACATGATGGGATTAGATGTTCATGATATGGAAAATTTGGGTGAAAATTATGTTGGGTATGAAAAAAAAATAAAAAGAAGTGACCAATTTGGGTTGGCTTATCTTAGATTTGGAAAAGAATTAGAGTCTGGTTTCGTGATTACAGTTGAACCCGGATGTTATTTTATTCCTGCGTTAATTGATCAATGGAAGAAAGAAAACAAGCATTCTGAATTTATTAATTATGATAAATTAGAAGATTATAGAGAATTTGGTGGCGTAAGGATAGAAGATGATGTTTTGATTACAGAATCAGGTAGTAGAGTTCTTGGAAAACCAATACCAAAAACAATTGAAGACATTGAAATAAATTGTGCGAATTGAAAATTGACTGTCCTAAAGGTATTGTATTATGTCTGATAAATTTATAGCGCTTCTTAGTTCGTTAAAGAAGTTAATTCCAATTGAACGACTATTCTCTGATGATCTTCGCACTTTTGCATATGGAACGGATGCAAGTTTTTATAGACTTACTCCCAAATTAGTTGTAAAAGTAGTTTCAGAAGATGAAGTAGTTTATACAATTAAGAAGTGTAACGAGCTAAACATTCCAATAACTTTTCGTGCTTCAGGTACAAGCTTATCCGGGCAAGCAATATCAGATTCTGTATTATTGGTTGCTGATAGATCTTGGAATCAAATCAAAATATCTAATGATGGATCAAGGATTACATTACAGCCAGCAGTTTTAGGTGGACGCGCAAATTTAGAACTTAGTGGTTACAGAAAAAAAATTGGCCCTGACCCTGCATCAATTAATGCTGCTACTGTTGCTGGCATTGCTGTTAATAATGCTAGTGGAATGACTAGCGGTGTAATAAATAATAGTTACAATACTATTGCAGATATGAGAATTGTATTTGCAAATGGTTCTGTTCTAAATACAGCTGATGGGGACGATAAAGTTAAATTTATTGAGGAGAACAGAGAACTAATAGTTGAACTGCTTAGTATCACCTGGGATGTAAATAAAAATTTATCGTTGATTGAAAGAATTAAAAGTAAATATAAAATCAAAAATACTACCGGCTATAGTGTTAATTCGTTTATTGATTTTCAGGATCCCATCGAAATAATAAAACACTTGATGATTGGTTCTGAAGGAACGTTAGGTTTTGTTTCTCAATTAACATTAAATACGGTTCCATCTTTACCAAATAGGGCAACGTCATTAATTTTATTCCCAAATGTTAAAACAGCATGTTCGGTTATCCCGATTTTACAAGGTTTACCGGTAGATGCGGCTGAGATAATGGACCGGGCCTCTTTAAGATCTGTCGAAAATAAAACAGGATTACCAAATTATCTTAAAGAGCTTGATGTTAGTGTTGCTGCATTATTAATTGAAACTTCAGCAAATGATTCAGAAAAACTTATTTCAAATATTGATAATATCAAGTCTTCACTAAATGATATCACAACAATTCATCCCATCGAATTTACAAGTGAACCAAAAGAGTATCTCAAATTATGGAATGTAAGAAAAGGATTATTTCCATCCGTTAGTAAAGCTAGGAAGGCTGGAACTACTGTTGTTATTGAAGATGTGAATTTTGATACTTCGAAACTTGCAGATGCGGTCACCGACTTACAACAACTTTTTGATAAACATAGCTATAAGGATACAATTATTTGGGGCCATGCATTATCCGGCAATATTCATTTTGTATTTGCTCAAGACTTTAACGATGATTATGAGATCAAAAGATATCAAAGGCTAATGACTGATATAGTTTTACTAGTTATTGAAAAGTATGATGGATCATTGAAGGCTGAACATGGAACTGGAAGAAATATGGCTCCATTTGTTAAATACGAATGGGGAAATGCAATATATGATTTCATGTGTAGAGTGAAAAATGCTTTTGATCCCAAGGGAATATTAAATCCAGGGGTTTTAATAAATGATGACGATGAAATTTACATTAAGAATCTTAAGCCTACACCTATTGTTAATCCAATAATTGATAAATGCATAGATTGTGGTTTTTGCGAAAATAATTGTCCATCAAAAAACTTAACACTTACTCCCAGGCAAAGAATTTCAATATGGAGGGAGATAAGTACTCTCCAAATCAAGGGAGAAAATTCATCTAAGCTAAAACGATTAGAACAGAGCTACAATTACCTAGGCAAGGAAACGTGTGCAACTGATGGACTTTGTGAATTAAGTTGTCCAGTAGATATCGACACAGGAAAGTTGATTAAAGAGATTCGCACAGAATCATCATCAGCTTTCAACAGAATGATTGCGAGGAGGACGGCGAATAATTTTGGGTTAGTTACTAGTTCCTTAAAATTTGCACTTAATAGTTTAAGAATAATCAGAATAATTCTTGGAGAAAAAATCCTCAAAGGTTTGGCAATCTTCTTTAGGAATATATCACTCAAGAAAATTCCTATGTGGAACACTTATTTGCCGCGAGGAGCAAAAGCAAAATTTAAAAGTGAAGAATTATTTGGAGATGAAAATACTGTAGTTTATTTCCCTAGCTGCATCGGTAGAACAATGGGGACTTATAACAATAGTAGAATTAAAGATGATCAATCCTCTGTTATGCAAAGATTATTAACTAAAGCAGGATATAAGATAATTTATCCTAATAAATTATCTAGCTTATGTTGTGGAATGCCTTATTCGAGCAAAGGATTCAAGGATGTGGGAAATCAGAAAGCAGAAGAACTGTATAATGCTCTTAAAACCGCAAGCAATAATGGGGAGACACCAATTCTTTTTGATACAAGCCCTTGTGTAAAAACATTTAGGAGTTTTGTAAAAAAGAATAATAAGGATCTTAATATTCATGATAGTGTTGAATTTATTAATGACCAATTATTAGATAAACTAAAAATTACAAAGAAAGATGAGAGGATTGCTATACATTCCACCTGCAGTAATACCAAAATGGAATTAACAGAAAAGTTATTAAAAATTGCTAATGAATGTGCTACAGATGTATACGTTCCTGAAGATATTAATTGCTGTGGGTTTGCTGGAGACAGGGGCTTTTCATATCCTGAGTTAAATCAATCAGCTTTGGAAAACTTAAGTACCTCGGTAAAAAATCATAATTGTTCTTCTGGGTATTCAACAAGTAAAACATGCGAAATAGGATTGTCATTACATAGCGGAATCGAATATAATTCAATTGTATATTTAGTTGATGATTGTAGTGAGCCCTTAGAGAAGGAGTGATTTTTAAAAGGTCTCTTTAGAAACTATTTTTTTATTTGTTTCTTCAAAAAATAATTTTTCAGTACCCATCAAATCATTTAGTGTAAGGTTGTTCATTACCGAATCTATAGAATTTTGAATTATTTTCCAGAATGAGCGAATAGAACAATCTGGAGTATGATTACAAATTGATAAGTCTGGAGAGTGACTTTCACAATAGGTTGATTCAAAAAATTTACCTCCCAATATATTCATCACATCACCAATAATAATCTCTTTTGGCTCTCTGGTTAAGGTATAACCTCCAGTTCGGCCTCGTTCACTTTCAAGAAATCCACTCATTCTCAATATTCTCAAGGTTTTAGCAACGTTGTGCTCCGTAATCTGTTCTTTACTGCTAATTTCTGGAATGGTTAGACCAACTCCGTTTTTATGAGCATAGCCTAACCTTACCAAAAGTCTTAAACCATATTCTTCTTGTGATGTGAATTTCATTTTTAAATTATCTTATTTTTCACAAATGCTAGTCATTATCATTTAAGGGTATTTTAGATCCACACATTTTTGCATGAATCAGTTTATCATATTTCTCTTTAGAAATAGATGGTCCTTCTTGACTACAATTTTCCGTAAATACTTGCTGTAGAATACCACCAATTTGTTCTGGGCTTTTTCCTTCAATATGGTGCCGTGGCATCATAAAAAGAACCTCACCATTCTTAATTAGTGCTGCAGAAGGTGAAGAAGGAGGAAATTTGGACAAATATTTTGTTCTTACAGAGTCAACTGCCTCTTTATCTTGCCCAGCAAAAACTGTTACAATATTTTCCGGAATTACATTACCCTGAAGAGCCAACGCTATACCGGGCCTTGCACTCCCGGCCGCACAACCGCAAACCGAATTAATAAATACAAAAGTAGTCTCATCACTTTGTTTTGATAAAACTTCATCAACCATTTCAGCTGTAGTTAATTCGTTAAATCCCACATATAATAGTTCATCTCTCATAGGTTGAACGGATCTGGGGTCGTACATTGGAGCCTGTATATTTATGTCAAACATCTTTATCCTTTCTTTTGATTTTTATAAAAAACCTAAGTTAAGTTTGGCTTCATCACTCATCATATCCTTGTTCCAAGGAGGTTCCCAAACTAGGTTAATATTAACTTCATTAATCCCATCAATACTTTTCACTTTCTGTTTAACCTCACCAGGTAAGCTCTCGGCAACAGGACAGGCTGGCGAAGTTAAAGTCATCATAATATCCACATCAGCACTATCATCAAGTTTTATATTATAAATTAGACCAAGTTCATATATATTGACTGGTATTTCTGGGTCATAGACAGTTTCTAAGACTGAAATAATTTTTTGTTCTAAGTAACCTTTATCAATCATAATTAATTCCTATGAAAACATTCTTTTAACTTTTAGCAGTGCATAATAAAGTTTATCAATCTCATCAATTTTATTGTAAAATGAAAAAGAAGCTCGTGCAGTCGCTGGTAAATTAAATCTCTTAATTAAAGGCATAGTGCAATGATGTCCGGTTCGTATTGCAATTCCATCAGTGTCTATAATTGTACCAATATCATAAGGATGAATACCATCAATGACAAATGAAACAACAGATGTTTTATTATTGGAAGTTCCAATTATTCTAATTCCTTCAATCTCACTTAGTTTTCGAGTTGCATAATCCAAAAGATGATTTTCATGAATGGCTATTTCATTTTCATCAAAAGAAGTGATATAATCTATTGCGGCACCTAGAGCAATTCCACCAACAATATTAGGTGTTCCAGCCTCAAACTTTTGTGGAAGATCATCATATGTTGTCCCTTCAAAACTAACTTCTCTAATCATATCACCACCACCTTGATAAGGAGGCATTTTGTCTAAGAATTCTGTTTTGCCATAAAGAACTCCAATGCCAGTAGGCCCAAAAACTTTGTGTCCAGAAAACACATAAAAATCGCAATCCAAATCTTGGACATCTACTTTTGTATGTTGAACAGCCTGAGCTCCATCTAATAATACTGGAATATTAAACTCGTGAGCTTTTTTTACAATTTCCTTTACAGGATTAATTGTTCCGAGAGCATTTGAAATATGAACAACTGAAATAAATTTAGTTCTCTCGCTTATAAGATTTTCAAACTCCTCAAAGATGAATTCTCCCTTATCATTAACTGGAACAACTTTTAGTATCAAATTTTTTCTTTCACATAGCATTTGCCAAGGGACAATATTGGAATGATGCTCCATATGTGAAATTATTATCTCATCACCTTCTTTAAAATAATCTCCAGAGCCTAAAGAATTAGAAACAAGGTTTATTCCTTCAGTAGCACCGCGAACAAAAATAATTTCAGAAACGCTCATAGCATTAAGAAATTCTTTAACTTTTAATCTTGCACCCTCATACGCATCAGTAGCCAATTCACTTAAAAAATGTAATCCTCTATGAATATTGGCATTTTCATATGTATAATAATTTGTTATCGAATCAATTACACTTTGTGGTTTTTGTGAAGTTGCTGCATTATCTAAGTAAACCAAGGGTTTTCCGTTTACCAATCGTTTAAGTATTGGAAAATCTTTACGTACTTCATCAACATCAAACTGACGAAAAGATTTTGTTGATCGAGTGCTAGTCTTAATTTCAGCATCAAAGTTCATTAAAATTCTTCTCTTTGTAAATGTTCAAAAATTGTATGATTAACTTTTTCTCTTAAGGGATCAATTTTAATTTCTCTTACCACATCATCAATAAAGGCTCTTATTAACATGGAGCGAGCAGATTCTGAAGAAACTCCTCTTGAACGAATATAAAAATATGCTTGCTCATCTAATTTCCCAACTGTGGCACCATGAGAACATTTAACATCATCGGCATAAATTTCAAGTTGTGGTTTAGTATCAATGCTTGCTTCATCAGAGAGTAAAACAGATTTATTGGATTGAAAAGCATTTGTTTTTTGAGCGATCTGATTGACTAGAATCTTACCAGAAAAAACTCCTCGGGCTTTATCGTCTAAGATGCCTTTGTACAATTCATTACTCTCACAATTTGGTTTTGCATGATCAATGAAGGTATGATTATCTATGTGCTGATCTCCGTTACCCAAATAAAGTCCATATAAATGCAATTCAATATTTTCTCCATCTAATTTTGCATTAATATCGTTTCTCGCAATTTTACTACCAAATGATAGAGAAAAGTGATTGAATACGCTTGATCCTTTTTGACAAATATCTGTTTTGTCAATATGGTAAGCTGAATTTGATTCATTTTGTAATTTGTAAAAAGTTACATTTGCATTTTCATCAATTGAAACATCTGTTAAAATATTAGTGAAGTATTCTGATTTTGCATTTCCAACATACTCTGTAATAATATTTGCCTGAGAATTTTGCTCAGCAACAATCAAGTTCCTTGGTTGAATAAGTGGTTTATTCACATTATCAGATGCAATATTCAGGATATGTATTGGTTTTTCAATTACAATGTTTTTTGGAATAAAAATTACAAATCCATCATAAGTGAAAGTAGTATTTAACAAGTTGAATGAGTTGTCTGTGTTTTTTTTATCTGATAAATGTTTCTTTAGGAAATCTGTATTATTTTGAGCTTGATTGTAAAAGTTATCTATAATAACACCATCTTCAATTTTACCAATTTCTGATAACTCATTATTGAATATACCGTTGACAAACACTAACAAATGCACATCGAGATTGGGGATTTTATATACATCAATTGATGATAAACCAGTTAATTTATCTTTGGTAAGAGGGGATGGAACAAATTCATGTTTTAGAATTGGAGAAATACTAGTGTATTTCCATTCTTCATCTCTCTTTGTTGGAAACAAAGTTGACTCAAATGTATTTGATGCTGATTTTCTAACAGAAACAAGTGGATCATTATCCACCACCTTTTCAAACTTTTTGAAGTTATCTAAGTACCATTTTTTTATATTATTATCTTGACTCATTATTTTCTCCAATTCCCTAAACAGCTACAGGTTGTTCTTTAATTATCCAATCATATCCACGTTCTTCAAGTTCTAACGCTAAGTTTTTATCACCCGACTTGACAATTTTGCCCTTGTATAAAACGTGAACGAAATCTGGAATAATGTAATCAAGAAGTCTTTGATAATGTGTTACCAAAACAACCGCATTATTTTTGTTTTTAAATTCATTTACGCCGTGAGCAACAATTTTTAGTGCATCAATATCAAGGCCTGAATCTGTTTCATCAAGAACCGCAAGTTTTGGGTTCAAAGTTAAAAGTTGTAAAATTTCATTTCTTTTCTTCTCACCGCCAGAAAAACCTTGATTAACAGATCGGCTGATGAGTGAACTGTCCATGCCAAGAATTTCTGCCTTCTCTCTTATCAAAGCAAGAAATTCTTTAGCAGAAATCTCTTCTTGACCTTTATGTTTTCGAATCTCATTGATTGCTGTTTTTAAGAAAACTGAATTACTTACACCAGGTATTTCAATAGGGTACTGAAATGCGAGAAACAATCCTTCTCTTGCTCTTTCATCGGGAGCCATTTCTACAATATCATTTCCTTCAAAAAGAATTTCTCCATCAGTAACTTCATAAGCTTCGTGTCCGGCTAGAACATTTGCCAAAGTACTTTTGCCAGACCCATTCGGCCCCATAATTGCATGAATCTCACCTGGATTAACTTCTAAATTAATCCCTTTAAGTATCTCATTTCCTTCAACATTTGCATGAAGATTAGTAATCTTAATCATTTAATTATCCTTTGTATTTTTATTTTTTTAATTTGTCATTAGGGTTGGAAGATTCTCACGTCGCTTCGTTCCTCAGAATGACAAAATTGTTCACTTTTTAATCTTTTGTCCTGATACTTTCATCTTGTGTTTTTTATCCAACACTTCCTTCAAGACTAATTGCCAGAAGTTTTTGTGCTTCTACAGCAAATTCCATGGGGAGTTCATTAAATACCTCTTTACAGAAGCCGTTAACAATCATATTTACTGCATCCTCTGTACTTATTCCTCTCTGGTTCAAATAAAATATTTGATCTTCACCAACTTTTGAAGTAGTAGCTTCGTGTTCAACAGTTGCTGTTTTGTTATCAATTTCTAAATAGGGGAATGTGTGAGCTCCACATTGGTCACCCATCAACATAGAATCGCATTGTGAAAAGTTTCTAGCATTATCTGCCTTTTTCCCAACTTTAACTAATCCTCTATAGGAATTATTACTCTTTCCGGCTGAGATGCCTTTTGAAATAATAGTACTCTTAGTGTTTTTCCCGATGTGAATCATTTTAGTTCCGGTATCAGCTTGCTGATAATTATTTGTAACGGCTACTGAATAGAACTCTCCAACGGAATTATCTCCTTGGAGAATACAGCTAGGGTATTTCCATGTTACTGCGGAACCAGTTTCTACTTGTGTCCAAGAAATTTTTGAATTATTTCCTTTGCAAATGCCTCTTTTTGTAACAAAATTGTATATCCCACCTTTCCCTTCTTTATCACCGGGGAACCAATTTTGAACTGTTGAGTATTTTATTTCAGCATTTTCATGTGCAACAAGCTCAACAATAGCAGCATGTAATTGATTAGTATCTCTCACAGGAGCAGTACATCCTTCAAGATAGCTAACATAACTATCGTCTTCTGCTATAATCAAAGTTCTTTCAAACTGGCCAGTATCCATAGCATTAATTCTAAAATAAGTCGAAAGTTCCATTGGGCAACGAACACCCTTTGGGATATAAACGAACGAACCATCACTGAAAACAGCTGAGTTTAATGTGGCATAATAATTATCTGTCTGTGGAACAACAGAACCCATATATTTTTTTACTAGCTCAGGATGTTCTTTAATTGCGTCAGAAATTGAACAAAAAATAATTCCTTTTTCAGCTAATGTTTCTTTAAAGGTGGTTGCTACTGAAACTGAATCAAAAACAGCATCGACCGCAACACCAGACAATCTTTTTTGCTCTTCAAGTGGAATTCCAAGTTTTTCGAATGTTGCCAATAATTCAGGATCAACTTCATCCAAACTTTCTAATTCAGGTTTTTTCTTGGGAGCCGAGTAATATCTTAGATTTTGATAATCAATTTTTTCATGTTCAACCTTTGCCCATTTTGGCTCTTCCATAGTTAACCAATGTCTATATGCTTTTAGTCTCCATTCGGTCATCCACTCAGGTTCATTTTTTATAGAAGATAACTTACGAATAATGTCTTCATTTAATCCTTTAGGAAATTCATCTGCTTCAATATCGGTAACAAAACCCCATTTATATTCGGAATCTGTATGTTCCTCAATTATCTGAATATCTTCGCGAGTTTCTTCACTCATTACGTCTCCGTTTTATTTTCATGCATGAAATGTATTTAATCTTGACTAAATAGTCAAGATTAAAGTTTTATTCTGAAAAGCGTTAAAAAAGAAGTAAAAAATTTAGAAAAGAGTTGTTGGTTTTTAATTCACGAATTCAAAGATGTTACGATTATCGACTAAAATTAAACTTTCCCCCTAGAAACTGTCCTAAGAAAAAAGAGCTCATAATAATTGGATATGTGTATAATTCAAAACCGATATCTGAATAAATTCTTATAAGAATTACAAATGGAATGGGAATATGTATTGCAAGAAACCATTGCTTTGATAATTTGGGAACTTTTGATCTCCAAAAACCAAACGGGGTATTTAGCAGCAAAACCACAAAAGCAACTAAGGAAATTTTCATATTATTTGTTTCGGGATCGTTGAGCCTCAAAAAGCAGTATACCGGTTGCAACTGAAACATTTAGGCTTTGAATTTTTCCTTTCATTGGAATTTCGGCTAAAAAATCACATTTCTCCGCTACAAGATGTCTTATGCCTTTTTCTTCATTTCCAACTACTATAGCAATTGGTTGTTTATAATCTATTGAAGTGTAACTTTGCGAATTGCCCAATTTTGATCCAACAATCCAATAACCACTTTGCTTAAGAATTTCAATTATTGGTATAAGGTTATTCGCTCTAGCTATTTTGATATGGCTTATAGCTCCAGCAGAAGTTTTTTCAACTGTGTTGTTTACTGAAGCACTATTTCTAATAGTTGTTATTATTCCGTCAACTCCAGCACATTCGGCAGTTCTTATTATTGCTCCTAAATTGTGCGGATCTTGAATTGAGTCTAATAGTAGTAATAGAGGAAATTCCGAATTCTCAGCATCAATAAGAATGTCATCAATCTCGGAATAGTCAAATGAACTCTTCAGAGCAATTATACCTTGAGTGTTTTTATCGTCAGCATGTTGATTGAATTTTTGAGGTGAGAGCTGAGTTATTTTAACATTATTTTGTTTGGCCAATTTTTTTATTATATCAACGATGGAACCATGCAGTCCATATTGAAGATATATTTGATCAATATCCGCTTTAGATTTTAGTGCTTCCAGAACTGGTTTACGACCAAAGATTTTTTGCATTTAATATTCTTCTATAAATAGGAATTAAACGATTTCAATTATCTTGTTTAGTTCTGATATATTGAACAATTTCTGCTCACCATTTTCCATATTCTTTAATTGCACCTGACTATTTTCATACTCATCGCCTCCAACAAAAAGTACAAACCGTGCATGATACTTATTTGCCTCACGCATTTGTGCTTTTACACTTCTTGCTGAATAGTCAATCTCAGCTTTAAGATTATTTTTTCTGAAAAAAGAAGCAAACTCAAAAGCCTTTGACTCTAGTTCTTTATTTAATCTTACGATATAGATATCAATTTTTTCTTCTTCAAGAGTATATGATTCCTCTGCTTTACAGGCCAACAATATTCTTTCAATTCCTGCAGCAAAACCAACTGCTGGAGTAGAAGATCCTCCGAGTTGTTCGATAAGTAAGTTATATCTTCCACCACCGCACAATGCACTTTGAGATCCTACTTTTGAACTAATTATTTCAAATGTAGTATGTGTATAATAGTCTAATCCACGTACTAACTTCGGTTCAATATTAAATGGGATTTTTGCTGCTGTCAGAAGTTCTTTGACACTTTCAAAATGTTCTAAACTTTCAGAACCAAGAAAATCCAAGATTGATGGAGCGTCTTTGATAATTTCTTGATCGGTTTTATTTTTACTATCTAATATCCGTAAAACATTAGTATCTAATCTTCTCTGACTATCCTCAGAAAGTTGGTTCTTTTTATCAGCAACAAATTCTTTCAATGCATTGGAAAATTCTGCTCTTTCTTCTGGAATCCCGAGTGAATTTATTGTAACAGATATATCCTTAATACCGAGATTCGTTATTATCTCATAAGCGACCTGAATAACTTCTGCATCTAAAGCGGGATTATGACTGCCGATTGCTTCAATTCCAAATTGATGAAACTGTCTAAATCTGCCAGCTTGTGGCCGCTCTTGTCTGAACATTGGTGAAATGTAGAATAATTTATTTAATCCGGATTGTTTACCAAGTGAATGTTCAATAAATGAGCGAACAACTGACGCAGTCATTTCTGGTTTAAGAGTAAGATTATTTTCACTTCTATCAGTAAAAGAATACATTTCTTTACTTACTATATCAGTGCTTTCACCAATTCCCCTCGAAAATAGTGCTGTATGCTCAAAAATGGGTGTTCGAATTTCTTTATAATTAAAATACTTCATTTGATCTTGGACTATTTTAGTTAGATAGTTCCAATTCACAATTTCTTCCGGTAAAATATCGCTGGTGCCTTTTATCGCTTTTATCATAATTTAAATATCTTTAATGAAATTTCTGAATATACGGATTTAGAATTGTACATTTTTTTGAGATTTGGATATAATGCTGATCTCAAAATTCTTACTTAATTAAATATTAAATATTTACGAAATATTACTTTCTTCAGCTTCAAAAATTGAGAATATCTCTTCGGAAGTAGTCGCATCATTTATATTTTCTCTGACTTCACTTTTATTCATAAGGAGAGATATTCTACTTAATAATTTAATATGTGGGGCAACTAAGTTATCTTTCCCAATAAGTAAAAATATTAAATTAACCGGGTTACCGTCCAAAGCATCAAAATCAATCGGATTTTTTGTTTTCCCAAAAGCAGCTAAGATCTCAGTCACTTTATTAATTTTGCAGTGTGGAATACCAAATCCATGTCCGACACCTGTAGACATAATATTTTCTCGTTCCATTACTGAATTTTTAACTTCCTTTAAATCTAGAACTCTTTTGTCATCTTTAAAAATGTTTAATAATTCATCTATTGCTTCCTCTTTCGAAGTTGCTTTTAATTCTGGAATTATCGTTGATGTATTTAGAACTTCACATATTTTCATGGGTCTTTCTATCCTTATCAAAAGAAAAAAAATTGAATAACAAAGTTAACAAAGCAAAAATGCATTTCCAATTTAAACAAAAGATAATATGGGATTTGAAACTCCGATTTTCCTTGCTTGGTTATTTTCATTAAGCTAATTTTTAGTATAAGATATTATAAAATTTTAGAGGAAAGTATGGATATTCAAAACAAAACAGTCTTAGTTCTTGGAGCATGGGGATTAGTTGGTAATGCTGTTACAAGAAAGTTATTATCGAAAAAACCCAAACAAATAATTGTGACATCGTTAAAAAAAGAGGAAGCAGAATCTTATGCTGCTCAGCTTAAGAAAGAATTCCCGGAACTACCAGAGAATTATTTTATTCCATGGTGGGGAAATATTTTTGTTAGAAATGAATTTAAAGATTCAGATAGGTTTGAAATTTTAAATGATTCGGTGAAAAGAAAAATTTTGATGAAAGATATCATGGAAGAAATGACACCTGATGTTTTAAAAGCATCAGCTCTATATCAATTGATTACTACATATAAACCAGATATAATTGTTGATAGTATTAACTCAGCTACCGGCATCGCGTATCAGGATGTTTATACTACTTATCGTACAATTACTAAAACGATTGAAAATAATCCATCAAAAGAGGATTTAGCGGCAGAGACAGAAAAATTGCTATGCACTCAGTATATACCTCAATTAATTCGCCACATTCAGTTTTTGTACAATTCAATGAATGAAGCTAAAACGAAAATTTATATTAAGGTTGGAACTAGTGGAACGGGTGGAATGGGATTGAATATTCCATACACACATAGTGAGGAAAAACCATCAAGAGTATTACTCAGCAAATCATCAGTAGCTGGAGCGCATACTTTATTATTATTTTTAATGGGCAGAACACCCGAAGGGGCAATTACAAAAGAAATTAAACCGACTGGCGCTATTGCATGGAAAAGAATAACCTACGATGAAATAACAAAAGGCGGAAAACCAATTGAACTTGTTGATCCTTCTCTTGATAACCTCATTAAATTAGATGATGAATTGGTTCTAAATCTTGATGAAAAAATTAAGACTATGGGCGAAAACCTTAAATCAGTGTTTATTGACACCGGTGAAAATGGAACATTTTCAAGAGGGGAATTTGAAACTATATCTGCTCAAGGACAAATGGAATATGTAACTCCGGAAGAAATAGCTGATGATGTGATATATGAAATCAGAGGTGGAAATACCGGTCATGATATTATTAATGCTTTAGATAATGCTTCTTTAGGACCTACATACAGAGCCGGTTATTTACAGCATACTGCTGTTGATAAACTTGAAGAGCTTGAAGAGCTTCATGGTGTAAGTAGTGTTGCTTTTGAATTGCTTGGCCCTCCAAGATTATCAAAGCTTTTACATGAATTGAACCTTATCAAAAAAGTTACTCATCAAATGAAAAATATTATCACCTCCGATGCAGCTCAACTTTCAACGGATATTTATAACATGTTATTAGAAGATGACAAATTGCGAAGTGAAATTATTTCAATCGGTATTCCAATTTTAATGGCTGACGGGAAATCACTTTTGAGAGGAAACAATATGAAAATACCGCCATTCCGTGGCGATAATAAATTAAAAATTATTCCCGAGAAAATTGATTTATGGGCTCATGATGGTTGGGTGGATCTTAGAATCCAAAATATGGAAGTTTGGAAGAAGAGAATTCAAGCCATTATGGATGAATCTAATAATATTTCTGGTGAAGATACTAGTTCTTTACATGTGAGAACCAAAAAGTATTGGAATAACTTTAATCAAATAGATATCGGCAAAGTAGTAAGCTGGATTTTCATCCATGAAGAGAAAGGGAAGAGGATGAAATAATTAGTAAGATGATTATGAACAAACAGATATTTAGCAAAGACCATCTAAAAATTATTGTAACAGATTCTGGATTAGGTGGTCTTTCTGTTCAAGCTCTACTGGATAAGGAATTAAGAAAGTTAAGAGTTGATACTTCAGTGGAGATTATTTTTTATAATTCTCTAGCTGGTCATGATTATGGTTACAACTCGATGTCAAATTATGGAGAAAAAGTAAGAGTATTTGATGTTGCATTAACTGGAATGCTTAAACTAAATCCAGATATAATCTTAATAGCGTGTAACACACTTTCTGTACTTTATAGGGATACTCAAATCTCAAAATCAATTAAAATTCCCGTACTTGGAATAGTTGATTCAGGTGTTGATTTGATTTTGGAAGAAATAAATCGAGATGAAGAGTACAGTATAATTATATTTGGAACAGAAACTACAATCGCTTCAAAACAGCATAGTGCAGGATTAATGGCCCAAGGCATTAATGAAACAAAAATAATTGCTCAAGCTTGTAAGGATTTAGAGAGTGAAATTCAATTCGATCCAGAGAGCGACAATGTTAAAAAGTTGGTAGAGAAATATGTTGATGAAGCTTCAAAAAGTATAACAAATAATAACGAGAGAGTACTCGCTGTATTGAGTTGCACTCATTATGGTTATAGTAAAGATATTTTTAAAGACGTATTGTTTTCTAAGTTCGGCAAGAAAGTAAGTGTTTTAAATCCAAATGAAAAAATGGCGGATGTTGTTGCTAACGAATTTAAGTCAATAGAGAATAGTTTTTCGAAAATCAGTAATCAGGTTTTGTCAAAAGTTGATATAAATGAATCGGAAATGGAAAAACTGAGTGACCTACTACTTAAAGATTCCCCGAGTGTTTCAAAAGCCCTGATCAATTACATGCATGATCAGAGCTTATTTATTATTTAACCTAAGATGACATATCAAATTTTGATATGTTTGAAAATGTTGGATTTCTAAAAATTTGGTGTAAACTTTTTACCTTTATGGAAGTTGACCATGATTTTGGCAGCTTCTTCTGGATCATCAGTAATTGAAAAAAGATCCAAATCTTCCGGACTTATAAGGCCATTCTTTAATTGGTGCTTTTTTACCCAGTCAATTAAAGGATTCCAAAATTCAGTTCCCATAAAAACTATTGGTACTTTACTAGTCTTCCCGGTTTGAATCAGAGTTAGTACTTCAAATCCTTCGTCAATTGTTCCGAATCCACCGGGCATCAACACATAACCTTGAGCATATTTAAAAAACATTAATTTGCGTACGAAGAAATAGCGAAAGTTCAAAAGTTTGTCTGCATCAATGTACGGATTTGCACTTTGCTCAAATGGGAGATCAATGTTTATTCCAGTTGAACTTCCTTTAGCATCCATAGCTCCTTTGTTGCCGGCTTCCATAATTCCAGGACCACCACCTGTTGTTACACCAAATCCTTTTTTTACTAATTCTTTGGCTACGTCTTCAGTTAATTTATAATATTTTTCTTCGGGTTGGGTTCTAGCTGATCCAAAAATTAATACGCTTGGTTTAATTTTGGCCATTGTTTCAAAACCTTCAACAAATTCAGACATTATTCTAAAAATTCTCCATAAATCTTCTTGTGAGTTTTGTAATTTCTCAGCCATTTCAATATTGTTACCATTATTGTTTTCCATAAGGATCTCCTAATCTCAGTAGAATGAATATTCTAGTATCTGTAAAACAAAATAACATTATTTTATAATAATCACTTTAGATATCACTTGAAAAACATATCATGTTTTATTAAAATTATATAGAATAATAAAATAATGTTATGAAGAAAATATTGTCCATTCTCCTGGTGGTTACATTCCTTCTTTTTAGTTGCACAAGCTTAACACATATTGATAAGCAGAAAATAGATTCGATTCTTCCTAAAGATGCTAGTGAGTGGAGTTTGGAAGAATGTAACAAGATTCTACTATTCTATACTGCCAGTAATTCTTCAAATCTGATCTTTAAATCAACTCCTGTAAATAGAATAGTTTTTATCAAAGCCTTACTTCTTAATAAAACATCTGTAAAGGCTCTGACGAGAAAAGAGGTAATTGAAAAAAGACTTGATGACATAGAGTATTATCCTATTCTTGAAACATACCTTAAAGAGTTTACAAGTTTAACTTATGACAATTCAAGAAAGGAAATTATTGAAGCTGATTCAAATTTCTCAAAAGGATATTCTTTTAAGATTTATTTTGAAAATATTAGTAATCCTTACAAACCAATATTCTTAGAGGATGGATATTCTTATTTTTTTCTTGAAAATATGAATGGAGAATTTAGTAGAGTAACAGAAGTTTCTGGTTTGTTTGTTGAGGATTACTTTCAATTGGATGGCTATTTAGATGCTATAATTACATTCTCTCCTTTTTCTACAATTGGCAAAAGACTTTTTGACGACAAAAATTTAAATGAGAGTTACAAATTGGTTTTTAATGGTTTCCGAGATGATTCAATTGGTGTAGAGTGGCTTTTGAAATAGGAAATTAGAATTGGTTAATATAAACGTAGAGACGCAAAGTTTTGCGTCTCTACAAATAATCATATTAATTACTGATTGAAGTTTCCGCTTTTTCTGGTGTTTTTAATTCTTTCTCGATAATATTTCCATCAACATCAATAAGTTTCACTTCAATACCGAGTTGGTTTAATCCAGCTTCAACTTTTTCTCTATCACCTACAACTACCCAATCAATTTTATTTGGTTGAACAACTCTTTTAGCTGCCTTATTCATATCGTTCAAACTTAGTGAAGTTATTTTTGAAGAATAAGTATCGTAATAATCTTTTGGATAACCATATCTAACCATTTCTCCAAGAGATCCGGCAATTGCGTTTCCTGTTTCCCAGGAACCGGGCATTCTTAAAGTTTTATTGAGTTTTATTTTGTTCAATTCAACATCATTCACTGGTCTATTAGTTACAATTCCATTTAATTCTTTAACAACCTCTTGTACAGATTCTTTAGTTTTATCTGTCTGAACGAGAGCATAAACTAAAAATGGTCTTTGTCCTCTAGCACCCAGTAACATGCTTCGTGAACCATATGACCAATGTTTGTCTTCTCTCAAATTCATATTAATTCTGGAAGTGAAAGAACCACCAAGAATTGTATTCATTGATTCTAACGCGATGTTATCTTTATCTGATTTTGGTGGAGCAACGTGCCCCGCAAGAATGATTGATTGTTGTGCCCCAGGTTTATCCATTAAATAAATAGTGGATTTGCCTTTTAAGGATACATCTGAAATATTTTTCTTTGGTACATTTTTAGATTCCCAGTCTGAAAATAGATCTTCAAGTTTTGATTCAACCTCATCAAGTGTTATGTCACCAACAACAACTAATGTTGAGTTATTTGGTCTTATCCATGTTTTATGAAAGTTCAACAAATCTTCTTTACTGATATTTTGAACAGATTCTTCATATCCAGAACCTGTAAATGGCAATCCATAAGCATGATCCTTACCATAAATATACTGTGGGAACACTCTCAGTGCCATTTGGACAGGAGATGATTTTTCTCTCAGTATACCCGCGATTGTTTGTTTTTTTAATCTATCAAGTTCCTTTTGAGGGAATGAAGGACTTAAAAGAACATCTGCATAAAGATCAAGCGATTTATCAAGATTTGATTTTAATGCCGACATAGATACAGTTGACATATCTAGATTGGATCCGGTTGTAATGTTCGCTCCAAGCAATGCAAGTTCTTCACTAATCTGTAATGAAGTTCTACTGTTAGTTCCTTCATCCATCATTGATAAAGTAAGCGATGCAGTTCCAGGTAAACCAAATTGATCAGCGGCATAACCGGCATCGACCATCATTCTAAAATTAACAACTGGTATTGCATTTCTTTGTGCTAGCATTATCTTTAATCCATTTGATAATGTTGTTTCTTGAATTTCCGGAAATTTAGCAACTGGAGGTGTTCCGGTTTCCGGTAATTTAGATCTATCGGCTCCAATTGGATTTTCTGTATATTTAGGAAATGGGTGCACTTCTAAAATATTTACGCCATCAGATAACCATTTAATGGCAGTCTTCTGTAAATCTTCAATTGTAGCATTAGCTACCCATTTCAATTTTTTCTTATAATAATCCGGCGAACCACCATAAACTTCACTTTGAGCAAGAATATCAGACTTTCCTCCAAAACCTCCAATTCTCTCAATGCCTCTTATAAAATTGGAAATATGTTGAGTTCTGATTCTATCCAATTCTTTTTGAGTTGGACCTTCTGCTAAAAATTTAGCGAGTTCTTCATCAATGGCATTTTCTACAATTGATAATTCTATACCGGGTTTTGCAGTCGCAACAATATTAAACTGACTACCAATTTCTCCCGGACTATAAGATGCTCTTGCATCAGTTGCAATTTGATCTTCGTATACGAGTCTTTTATAAAATCGTGAAACTTTTCCCATTGCAAGTACATCACTAACTAGATCCAAATAGACAAGTTCTTCATTTTTCCATTCCGGAATATTCCAAGTTTTATAAATTCTTGATTGAGGAACTCTATCCTGAGCGAGTTGTTTTTTGGCTCCTTCCATTTTTGCAACCCAAACATCATGTTTCTTTATTGGGGGTCCAGCTGGAATATCTCCAAAGTAGAGTTCCACTTTTTCCTTTGCTTCTTTCGCAGTAATATCACCGGCAACAACTAATACTGCATTAGCAGCACCATAATATGTCTTAAACCATTCATGAACGTCTTCTAAACTGGCTGCATTTAGATCGTCTAAAGATCCTATAACTGTCCATGAATAAGGATGTCCCTTTGGATAGGTATTGTGCTGAATCATTTCGTAAGCTACTGCATAAGGCTGATTATCACCTTGTCTTTTTTCGTTTTGTACAACTCCTCTTTGTTCATCAAGTTTCGCCTGAGTTACGGCACCAAGTAAATGACCCATTCTATCTGATTCCATCCACAAAGATAAATCTATTGCAGAAGTGGGAACATTTTGGAAATAGTTTGTTCTATCATTACTTGTTGTTCCATTTAAATCGGTAGCACCAACACGTTCTAAAGCTTGAAAATAATCATCATCAAAATTTTCACTCCCATTAAACATTAAGTGCTCAAATAAATGAGCAAATCCGGTTTTCCCAAATTTTTCATTCTTGGAACCGACATGATACCAAACGTTAACGGCAACAATTGGTGCTTTGTGGTCTTCATGTACAATAAGTGTAAGTCCATTATCCAGCACAAATTTTTCATATTTAATATCTATATCATCAACTTTCTGTGCAAATGATACAGAAACGATAATAGTTAAAAGAACAAACAGATAATTTTTCATTCTCATGAATCTCCCTTCTTTTAATTAAGTCTATTTAGTTCAATTTCAAGTTTGTCAACCAGTTTACCAAATTCTTCTATAACAGCATTCATTGTTTCAGGTTGTGTTAAATCAACGCCGGCCAATTTTAGTTGTTCCATTGGATAATTATTACCACCGGATTTTAATAATTGCAAGTAATTTTCAACTAATTCACCTTTCTCAGATTCAGGAGCCTTCATCATATCGTTATAAATTTTTGCAGATGAAACAAAACAGGTTGCATATTGATAAACATAAAATGGAGTTCTGAAAATATGAGGAATTCTAGCCCAGACCGATTTTAGAAATTCATCTTTTTCTTGAGTATCACCATAATAAACATCATAAAGCTCAGACATAATTCCATCTAAAACATTAGCGGTAATTGGTTTACCTTCTTCAACCATTTGGTGAACTTGGAGCTCAAAATCAGCTAATAATGTTTGGAAATAGAAAGTACCTGTAATTCCTCTAATTGCTTGTTGAATTAATGCAATTCTTTCTTTTGGATCATTAGTTTTATCCAAGAAGTAATCCAGCAATAATCTTTCATTAAATGTAGAAGCAACTTCTGCAACAAAAATTGTATAATCTGCAGTTGAAAAAGGCTGATTTTCTTGTGAAAGCAATGTATGCATAGTATGACCAAGTTCATGTCCAAGGGTAAATACAGCATCAATTGTTTCATTATAGTTTAATAGCATGTATGGATGCACACCATAAACTCCGGCAGAATAAGCTCCTGATCTTTTCCCCGTATTTTCATAAACGTCTAACCATCCACCAGCTAACGCAGTAGTCAATTTAGATTGATAATCATTCCCGAGAGGTTTAACAGAGGCCAATACCAATTTGGTTGCATCATCATATTCGTATTTTTTGTCTGAGTCTATCAAAGAAATTGATCCATCATAACTGTAATATTTTTCTAACCCTAATGCTTTTTTTCTTAGCTCATTGTATTTTTTTAGAGGTGCTGTATTAGCTTTAACTGTGTTGACAAGATTAGTGTAAACTTCAATTGGAATATTATTATTCTCTAAGTAAGATTCAACACTTGAGGTATAATTTCTAGCTCTTGCTGAAGACCAATCTTTCTTGCAGACAGCATCATAAATTGAAGCATAAGTATTCTTAAAAGAAGTATAAGTTCCATAATGAGCTTCAAAGATAGTTTTTCTATCTTCTTGATTTTGGTTTGTTGCAAGAGTTTTACTGTAATTACCATTTGTAGCTTTCACCTTTTCACCATTAGATAATTCAACTTCCGGAAAATCTACATCTGTTGTTGAAATATTTGTGTAAATATCTTTCGGTGTACTATTGAATTGTGAGAAGTATGATAGTAAGGTTTCTTTATCTTCATCCAAAACATGTTTTTGTTGTCTGTACAAATCCTCAATTCCAAAACGGTAAGGATCTAATTCAGAATTATTATCCAGCCATTTTTCCATAGTTTCCCAAGGAATTTCTAATAATTCTGGATTTACCCAAGAAGTAGCTGTTCCGAATTTTGAGAATACAATTTGGACTTGTTGTAATTTTGCACCGGCATCTTGATTTCGAGTGTCTGTATCAAGAGTGAGCTGTGGATAGCGATATACTTTGTACGAAAGAATACCAATTTCATCTTCTAATTTTTTAGCCGCAATTAGATTATTTACATTTTCTTTTAGTTTTCCTTTAAAAGACGTAATGGTTTCCATTTTGGCTTCCATATCTTTTAGGCCAACTTCCCATTCATCCCAATTGGTGTAAATAGCGTTTAGATCCCATTTGAATTTTGCGGGTATTTCTTCACGAGTTTCATAATTTGTTTGAGCCATAAGTTGTGTACCGATAAATAATGTTAAAAAAAATAATTTAAGGGGCATATCATCTCCATTTTTTGATCATGAAATTATAATAATTAATTATAAAAAACTATGACATAAGTTAGACGCAAAAAATGTTGATTGGTTCTAAAAAATGAATAGTTAATGAGACAAGTGGTGCTAATTGCAAGAAATGCTAATCTATTTGGTATTGTCATTCCGAAGGAGTTAGTTTTCAACGACTGAGATATCTTTAAATTTAAATGTGTATAGATTTCTCACAAGAAACATGTTCGAAATGACAACAATGCAACTAAGTTGTCTGTTAAGTAATGAGTCTTTTAAACTGGTATTCAAAATAATAAAAGACAACCAGTATTAATTATTTTTAAAGGATTTACACAAAAAAACCCTAAAAGTAGGTAGGAAAAACCCTACTTTTAGGTATATACAATTACCAAAAAAGTCCTTACGTTTTGATTAGCAATTTTGATCTTAACTTTATTGAAGCGGTTCTCTTTCAAACTGTAAATTGATAATGATTATTACTTGTTTTTTTATCCCCCTAAATTAAACAAGAGACTATTATCCTTTTAAGGATTTTTATTTCATTATAAAATGTATCTTGATACATTGATTTGCAAAAAGAGAACCCGCTTTTGTTCTAGATATAAAATCTACAGATTGTTTATCGAATATTTATCAAAGTGTTTTCATACTAATTAAAAATGTAAGCATTACTAGTACTTATCTTCAAAAGTCTAAACCACTAATCGGAAATAACTCTTTCACTCTACGATTTGCATAGATTCTTTTCCTCAGCTGTAATCAAACTAATATTTTTTGTTATTCTTAAAATTATTTTAGAAGGAATTTTTCTATTATATAGACGAGTGTAAAATTGGGCTCTAACATTAAATGGAATTATTAATATAGATTATTTATTAATATTTAACATATTGAATCCAGAATTCCAACAGAAGCTTAGCTTATTAGCAATTCTTCAATTCAGAGTGATTATCAAGCAAAAGTTTCTAATTCAACTCATTTCGAGAGCTTTACTTATTGCCAAATTCACAGAATCATTATATCCTTGAATAAGGAATATAAAAAGGATATTTTAATATGGCAGTAATTTTGATCGGTATTACGGACAATTTGTTCTTTTATTAAAGTGTCAATTTATTTACATTGCAGTCGTATTTTTAAACTGATTATTTTTTTTTATGATTTATAAATCTATTCTTTTTATCCTGATGGCCATTGTTATAGTCGCCGGTTTTGCTATGCCAATTGTGCCGCATCCGTCTGCTTGGTATGAAATTCCAAATATTCCCGGATTAGAAGAAAAAGCGAAAATTATCTTTTTTCACGTTCCTACAGCTTGGCTTTCTGTAATCGCATTTTTAATGGCGATGATTTATGGTATTAAGTACCTTAGAAACCAGAATATGGATGATGATGCAAAATCGAGTGCAGCTCTTCAACTTGGCATGATTTTCACAATATTAGCTACAGTAACCGGTTCTATTTGGGCTAAATTTACTTGGGGAGCTTTCTGGCACTGGGATCCAAGAGAAACCAGTATTTTTATTTTATTGCTTATTTATGGGTCACTCTTTGCATTAAGATCTGCTGTGGAAAATGAGGACAAAAGAGCTAAGCTTTCTGCTGTTTATTCAATTATTGCTTTCTTAACAGTTCCATTTTTTATTTTCATAATGCCAAGAATTATGAGTGGCTTGCACCCAGGTTCTGCAAATGATGATAATCTGGGGCCCGTAGTAGATTTTAAGATGAATGGAACAATGCAAATTGTATTTTACTTATCAATAACAGCATTCACTTTGTTCTATTTTTGGATGTGGAAGCTTGGATATAAATCAATAATTATTAAAGATAAAATTATAAAAAAATATATTTGAGGGCTTAATTGGAAGGATTACTTACGTTTTTGGAGAACAATTCATTATATATAGTTATGTTTATTGTTTTAACTATCTGGTTAGGTATTTTTTCTTATCTCAATGTTCTTGATAAAAGACTAAAAGAGATTGAAATTGGAATTAAGGAGACAAAAAATGAAGAATAAATATATGTTCGGTGGAATAATAATAATTGTATTTATGTCAATTATGGGTTATTTATTTACCGAAACCAACATTTCTTATGAAGAGAACTTCAGCAACATTGTAACTTCGAATAAAACCATGAAAGCTACTGGCAGTTGGGTTAAAGAAAAGAATTATCACGTTGACAAACAGAAAAAGCAGTTCTCGTTCTATATGAAAGATTTTTTAGGCAACGAGATGAAAGTTGTTTATGATGGAACAATCCCAAATAATTTTGAATCCTCAACATCAGTTGTTGTAACCGGTAAGTACAAAGATGGATCATTTCACGCAAATGACATCTTAACTAAATGTCCTTCAAAATACGAAGAACAATTCGACGAATCCTCAAAATCTTAAAGTGGAAAGGGGAAATTAATGCTAGGTAATATTGTTATTACAATCGGTTTTATTGCCGGTTTGTTCACAATTGCTATGTATTATCTAACCTACAAAGGTTATGAAAATACATTAATAAAAGCAAGAATTGGGTATCACGTTACTGCTGTTATGTCAATTTTTGCTAGTATACTTTTGTTTTATGCAGTTTTCACACATCAGTATCAGTATAATTACGTCTTTAACTATAGTGGAAGTGGGCTGTCAACTGGTTTGTTGTTGTCTACATTCTGGGGTGGTCAGGAAGGAAGTTTCCTACTTTGGGTTCTATTCACCGCTATAGTGGGAATTGTCCTTTTAGAATACACTTCTAAAAGAGGAGATTTGGAACCAAGAGTAATGATGATTTTTACTCTGAGTTTAACGTTTTTGCTGTTTCTTGTAACTCCGTTGCTTAAAAGTCCGTTTAATTTTATTTGGATGGATCCAAGCTTTATTGAAACAAAATTCCTAAATAGTCAATTTTTATCACTTCCTTTTATACAGAATTTCTTTTTTGAAGATGCTGCTGCGGGTAAAAGTTTTGTGAAAATTGATTCTCAATTATACGCACTTTTATCGGCCAATGGAATTGCGATTAAGGACTTTATATTAGAAGGAAAGGGATTAAATCCATTACTACAGAATTTTTGGATGCAGATTCATCCACCATTCTTATTTATTGGCTTTGCAATGTCAGCAGTTCCATTTTCATTTGCAATGGCTGCTTTAATTAAGAATGATTATAGAGATTGGGTTAAACAAGCATTCCCTTGGATGTTAGCAGGTACTATGGTTCTTGGTTTTGCAATTATGTTAGGTGGTTATTGGGCATATGGAATATTAGGTTGGGGTGGTTATTGGGGTTGGGATCCAGTAGAGAATTCTAGTCTAATCCCCTGGTTAATAGGTGTAGCTTCAATTCATACATTGGTAATTCAGAAAAAAACACAATCTAAAGGCGGTCCAGGACGATTTGTAAAAACAAATTTAATTCTTGCGATGTCTACTTACATTTTTGTACTGTATAGCACCTTTTTAACGAGAAGTGGTATCCTTGGTGAATCGTCTGTTCACTCTTTTGCTGAACCTGGAATGTTGGTTTATCTGTTGCTTGTAATTTTTATGGTTACTTTCATGATTATTGGAGCAATTGGATTTATTTCTAGATGGAAAACTCTTAACAATGATTTTGATAGTGAAGAAAGTGTTTTCTCAAGAGAATTGGCATTATTCACCGGTGCTGTTACTATTCTAGCATCTGCAATAATTGTGTTAGCAGGTACTTCTGCCCCAATTTTTGGGAAAGCTGTTGAAATAAGATTTTACGATGAATTGAATCTCCCTTTGGCAATTATTTTTGGTTTTTTAAATGGACTTAGTTTATTGTTGAAATGGAAATCGAATAAAAGTGAATTTATTTGGAAACAATTAATGACCCCGGTTGCAGTTTCATTAGTGCTCACTGTTGTTTTAGTTTTCTGGGGCGGTATTTATAATTTAATGCCAATTCTTTTATCATTCTCTTCAATATTTGCAATTGTTGTAAACTTTGAAATTGCTTATAGAATTGCAAGAAAAAGGATCGGTTCTCTAGGCGCATATGTTGCTCATATTGGTATAGCACTATTTTTACTAGGTGTTGTTGCTACCAGTGGTTTTTCTGAACAAGATTCGCTTGATTTAGAAAAAGGGAAAGCTTCCAACGTGTTCGGATATAACCTCACTTTCCTTGGATACAAGCCAATAGAAAATGGAAAGAAGTATGCATTTGATATTAAGGTAGAAAAGGATAATTCATCATCTACAATTTCTCCGGTTATGTATGTAGCTGAAATGAATAATAGTTTAATGAGAGAACCAGCTATCTGGAATATGTTAACAAAAGACTTTTATGTTACTCCTTTAAGTTATGAAGATGGTGAAGGGCAGAATAAAAGCCAAAGTCAGGGGAAGAGAGTTACTCTTCAAAAAGGAGAAAGTATAGATCATAAAGGAAATAAGATCGTATTTGATAGCTTTAATTTCCCCTCAGATGCAATGTCGGCTATGATGGGAGGTGGTAGTTTTGCTATTGGTGCAAACCTATCCGTTGAATCTTATGGTAAAACATACAGAATTGAACCAAAGATGAATAGTCTTGATGGAAAGCGTGAATATGTCGCAGCACAAATTGAAGAATTAGATTTACTTGTTGAAATGTCTAATTTGGATGCAAGTGGCTCTGTTAGTCTAAAATTAGTTAGCCTAAGTGGTGACGGTGAAGAAACTTTTGAGACTACAAGTGAAATACTTTCTATTGAAGCCAGCGTAAAACCATTTATCAATTTGATATGGACTGGAGTTATTTTAATGGTAGTTGGTTTTATTTTCTCTATTGTTAAAAGAACAAAAGAAGCTTAAAAAATCTCACATAAAAAATATTCTATGGGGATCAAATATAAGTATTTGATCCCTATTTTTTTCCTTTGTCTAAAAACCTCTCAATAAAATTTTATATTCTGCACAGTATCTATCGGCATATCTTAAAACGCCCAAAAATAAAAAATTATTAATAATTGTTCTTTTGTTAATAATTCGATTTTAAGTTAACTTTCTCTTAAGTACAAGATAGTCAATTAAGAATATTCTTATGGAGTTGTATTATGAATAATTCTGATGACCTTTCCAAAGTATTAAATTCGCTCGATTCAAGAATAAAAAAAATTGAAGAATTTCTTGCCCTCGATCTCGACAAAAGAGAATCTGAAACTACTCCTTTAGTCTCCGAAAAAAATGATAGAAATTCAAATTCATTAGAGTTGCAAGTTGGTAAATTTTGGCTTGCCAGAATTGGAATTTTAGTCTTTACCGTTGGAATAATTTTTTTGATTTCATCTTCTTTTACAAATATGCCTACATTCTTACCAAGTTTATTGGGACTTACTTTTGCAGCAATATTTTTTTTCGCTCACATTTATGGAAAAAAGTGGTTGTTCTTTATTGACAATTATATTCTAAGTTCAGCTTTTTTTCTTCTTTTTTTCTCAATACTTCGTCTAGCCTATTTTAGTAAGAATGTTTTTATTAATAATAGTCTCATTGAGATATCAGCTTTACTAGTGGTTTGTATCGCTTTAGTCGTTTATTCTCTAAGAATAAAATCTGTTTCCTTAACGTCGCTTAGTATTTTATTTACTTTTATTACTACTCTTCTGATTAACAATTCATTTGTTGCCTTATTTATTGTAATTATGATATCATTGATTGTAGCCTTGGCAGCTAGAAAATTTAATTGGCAAATGTTTATGATATTGGGAATCGTATTGTCTTACGCAGTTCATTTTATTTGGTTTTTCGGTAATCCGTTTCTAGCTGGAGTGGCGGAAACATCTCTTTCATCTGCAACAAGTACAATATTTATATTGAGTGTATTTATTATTTATTCTGCTGGATTAATAACTAATGAAACAGAGAAAAATGAAAATCTTTTTAAGATTACTTCCATTTTTATTAATACGCTTTTGGCATCAAGTTCATTTCTTATTTCAATTTATGTAAACAGCAGAGATGATCTTTCATTACTTAGTTTTATAGTATTTTCAGTATTCTTAGTTATTGCAATTATATCTTGGAAATATGAAAGAAGTAAATATGCTACATTTTTCTATTCAATTTTTGGTTATTTGGTATTGAGTGTAGGCATTATTTCAGGTTTTCAAAAACCAGAATACTTTATACTACTTAGTTGGCAAAGTTTGTTAGTTGTTAGTACTGCGATTTGGTTTAGATCTAGAATAATTATCGTTGCCAATTTTATTATCTACCTAATAATACTTTGTTCATTTTTGTTTTTCTCCAGTGAGGTAACTTATATAAGCATTAGTTTTGGTATAGTTGCACTTCTTAGTGCCCGTATCCTAAATTGGAAGAAAAAAGAGTTAAAGCTAAATTCTGAGGGAATGAGAAATTCCTATTTGATTTGTGCCTTTTTTATTTTTCCATATTCATTATATAATTCTGTCCCTGAAGGATTTGTAACAATTTCATGGATAGCAGTAGCAATCCTATATTATACTTTGAGCGTATTATTAAATAATACTAAATACAGATGGTTAGCACTATCTACACTCATGTTATCCGTCGGTTATGCAGTACTTTTTGGCATTTCTGAATTAAGTTCTGAATTAAGAATTTTAACATTTATAATTCTAGGAATTGTCCTACTTGGTATTTCGGTACTCTATTCAAAAAGAAAAAGTGAAACAGATGAATCAGAAACAGATGCTATTAGTAAATAATTAATCCATAAAATGGAAAATAAATATTAATAATAAATAATAGATCTATTCTTAATGGTAAGCAGGATAAATATGTCACAAACACGTAGAAAATTTATCAATACTTTTTTGGGGGTAGGTGGTGTTGGGAGTTTAATAGCAATTTTTTATCCAATTTTTTCATTCCTAATTCCACCTAAAATTGCCGAGGCTAAAGTTAAATCAGTCAAAATTGGTTCAGTCTCTGATTTTCAACCAAACTCATCAAAAATTGTAAAATTCGGAAGAAAACCAGTAATTATTGTTCGAACTAAAGAAGGTGAATTCAGTGCCCTTGAAGCTACGTGCACCCATCTAGACTGCATTGTTCAATTTAATGAAGATACTAGTCAGATATTATGCGCCTGCCACAATGGAATATATGATATTAAAGGAAGAAATTTATCAGGCCCACCGCCAAAACCACTAACTGAATTTGAAGTGACAATAATTGATGATGAAATTGTCATAACTCAACCAGGGTAGTTATAATGAAAAAAACAATTTCAAAAGTTCATGACTGGCTAGATATCAGATATAATTTATCTCCAATTAAAGACTTTATTGCCCATAAAAAAGTTCCAGTTCACCGCCACTCTCTTTGGTATTACATTGGAGGTGTTACTTTATTTTTACTAATAATTCAATTGTTAACGGGGATTCTTTTGTTGCTCTATTACAAACCGGGGGAAGATAGTGCATATGAAAGTGTAAGGTTTATAATTACCGAAGTTAAATTTGGTTGGCTAGTCAGAAGTCTTCACAGTTGGTCAGCTAATTTAATGGTTTTATTCGCTTTTGTTCATATGTTTAGTGTGTTTTTTACAGGTGCTTATAAAAAACCAAGGGAGTTAACCTGGGTAACAGGATTCCTTTTATTGGTTCTAGCAATGGCTTTCGGATTTAGTGGTTATCTTCTACCTTGGGATGAATTAGCTTTTTTTGCAACAAAAGTAGGTACTGACATAGTTGGAGTTGTGCCAGTTATTGGAGAAACACTTAGAACTATTTTAAGAGGTGGGGAAGATGTAACCGGGGCAACACTTTCTCGTTTTTTTGGAATTCATGTTGCAATTCTTCCGGCAATAACTACTTTACTTTTAATTTTTCATCTTCTATTTGTACAACGCCAAGGTATGCATGAACCGGAAAAGTTTACAAATCTACCAGAAGACCAAAAAAAATATATCCCCTTTTTTCCTCATTTTGCTTTAAAAGATGCACTTTTTTGGCTGATTGTATTTAATATCCTATTATTCTTAGCTGTTTATTTCCCATGGGAATTGGGAGCTAAAGCTGATGCATTGGCATCTGCACCAACAGGAATTAAACCTGAATGGTATTTTATGTTCATGTTTGAGTCGCTTAAATTATTGCCACCTCACATTCTTTTCTTAGAAGGTGAACTCGTTGGTGTTTTAGGCTTTGGAATAGCCGGTTTTATATGGATGATTTATCCATTTCTGACAATTAAAGCTAGAAAGAAGAATATTATGGGGTTCAGACTCAGCACAATCATAGGGGTAATAGTTGTTAGTTTCATTTTAATTATGACAATTATAGGATACCTTAAATAGGAAAAATACTATGAAAAAGTTGATAATCATTTTATGGTTGATTTATTCCTTACCTATTTTTTCTATTGGGAATGATAGTAATGATCAGATGAAGAATGAATGCCTGACATGTCACGTTGAAAACGAGTTAATGCCCGCAGATTATAACGAATTTGATATCCATTTTCGATCGGGAATATTATGTGAAAATTGTCACGGTGGCAATTCAAAGGTTGCTGATGAAGAAGTGAGTATGAGCGAATCAAATGGATTTATTGGGGCACCTAATAGAAAAGGTGTTACAGCCTTTTGCGGTAAATGCCACTCGGATATAAATTATATGAAACAATACCGTCCTAGAATAGAAACAGATCAAGTTGAAAGATATTATACAAGCAAACATGGAATTGGGTTGAAAAATGGAGATGAACAAGTTGCGGTTTGCACTAGTTGCCATACTGCCCATAGCATATTACCTGCAAATGATCCCAGATCTTCAACGTATGCCCTAAATATCCCAGCTACTTGCAATATTTGCCATGGTGATATTGGAGTTATGAATGAGTATAATCTTGACACAAAAATATTGGAGGATTTTTCAAAAGGAGTTCATGGTATAGCATTATTAGTAAATAAAGATGTTGGAGCGCCTTCTTGTAATGACTGTCATGGCAACCATGGAGCAACACCTCCCGGAATCAATTCAGTCTCAAATGTCTGCGGTATATGTCATGTTAATAATTTAAATTACTTTAAACAGTCGCTGATGGACGAACCATTTCAAGAATTAGAATTTCATGGATGTGAAGAATGTCATAGTAATCATAATATTTTAAAGCCAAATGACGATATGGTAGGTGTTAGCGATGAATCAAATTGTGTTAATTGCCACGAGAAGGGCGATGAGGGATATTCTGAAGCCGAAAAGATAAATAGTAAATTAACTAATCTTTCAAGAATAATTGATTCTGCAAACATTAAACTTTCTGAAGTACGATCTAAAGGTATGAATGATATTGATATTGAATACATACTAAAAGAGGCAAAACAATCTTTGATACAATCAAGAACACTTGTTCATACTTTTGATTCAAAAAAAGTTGGTGAAAAAACCAATAAGGGTATCCAAGCAGCAAGGACAGCCTTAAGTAAAAGCAACGAAGAAATAAATGATTATCAGGTTAGAAGGAATGGTTTTGGTGCGGCTACTCTAGCTATTACAATATTAATTATTGCTCTATATTTCAAGACGAGAGATCTAGATAAAAATAGAAGTTAATTGAATCTTTGATTTTGAATATCAGAGAAAATTCTAGCTCAGATTTACTTTAGGCACTGAAATGCTAAAGATAGTACCCTGAGGAATGTTATCTTTGACATCAATATTGCCTCCCATTGATTCTATAACAGATTTAACTAAGCTTAGACCTAAACCATATCCATTAATTTTATTGACATCATCAGTGTCCACACGATAGAATCTTTGAAAAATTTTTGTTTTTTCCTCATGTTTAATTCCAATTCCATTGTCTATCACGTTTATTAATAATTTCCCATTATTACTTTGTGCACTTACTTCTACAACTGAATCTGTAGGAGAATATTTAATTGCATTATCAATTAAATTTTGGATTATGATTGAAAAATATTCTAATTTTCCCCTTAGGTAGATATTATTTTCAATCTTAAAATTCACATTGGCAGATGAGTAGATATTAGTAATTTCATTATTTAATAAATTGGAAAGCTGGAATACGTTGGTATTATCACTGCATTCGTTACAGCCTCTTGACATAATTAACATTGTTCGAACCATTGCGATCATTCTATCTGTTTGCGCCTTTAAAATGTTACATGTTTCTTTATATTCCTCAAGCGGATGTTCTCTTTTTAGAATAAAATCTAATTCAGTTTTAATAGCGGTTAGAGGTGTCATTAATTGATGCGAGGCATTATCAGTAAACTGTGAAATTTCTTGAATTTGGTTTTTGAGTCTATCGAATAACGAATTTAGTGTATTTTTTAATTTACCTAATTCATCATCCTCAGTTGCTTCATAATCAAGACGTTCACTTAGATTTGTTGCAGAGATTTTGTTTGCCAAATCAATAATTCTATTAATAGGGGTATAACTTTTTTTTGCTAAAAATATGCTCAAGAATATTATTGCAAAAATTACGATTGGCAATGCAATAGTATTAAACCAAAAAACATTTTTTACAACAATGTTAAAACTGGAATGTATTGTGGAAAGCTGTAAGTACCCGATCTGTGTTTTGTTTTGGTTAATTAAGGGTTTGTAAATAGTTCGTAAATGCTCATCCTGATTAAAAAAACTTTCAAAATAGTAAGGTGAAAAATTATTTGGGAAACCTAAGAGTATTTCACTGTAGTTATCAAGGTTAGGGCTTCGAAGAAATATTTTCCCTTCCAAATCATATATTTGTAAAAAAAATGGAGTTTCAGTTACATTTAGAAGATCTTCTTCTTCTAGCTCTCCCGGATATATCACTTCAACTTTATCATCAATAATTTCAATAGAGTTGTAGATATGATCAACTTCGTGACGGAGACGATAATCAAGGTCATCAATTAGAACGTAATTTAATATAAATAAAGTGAATAGTAAAAAAGTTAGGTATAAACCTAACATTGCTCCAGCATTTAAATATGCTATGCGACGAATACTTTTTGTAATTAGTGTTTTTTTCATTTAATCAGAAATGAACAAATAGCCTTCCCCATAAATAGTCCTAATAAACTTTTTGTCTGTATCTTCTTCCAGTTTCTTCCGCAGATTTTTTATTGTTACTTCAACAATATTTGTCTCAGGAGTGAAAGGGAGTTCCCAAACATCTCTACAGAGACGCTCTTTATCTAATATCTGCCCTTTATTATCAATAAAATACTTTAATAAATCAAATTCTTTTTCAGATAGTTTAATCTTCTCATCATTTATTGTAAGAATACGTGTAAACAGATTTAATTCAATGTCATCAAATACAACAGTTCTTGATAATGAATTGTATCTTCTCTGTATTGCCAATATTCTTGCCATTACCTCATCGAATGAAAATGGTTTTGTTATGTAGTCATCCGCACCTAAATTAAGTGCCTCTATCTTATTAGATATATCCGATAATGCAGTTAAAAGGAGAATTGGTTTGCTAAATCCAGATGTTCTTAAAATGTCACAAACCTCAATACCGCTTTTTTTTGGCATTCGCCAATCAAGAAGAATTACATCAAAATTCTCTTGGGATACTAATTCTAAAGCTTGTTGACCATCTAGAGCAATCGTGGGTTCATGGCCTTCTTCCTGAAAATTTTTCTTTAAGGAATTGGCAATTGATTTTTCATCTTCAGCAATAAGTATTTTCATAAAGTGCCCAATTTATTGATCAAAAATACATTATAAATTTAATTAAAGCATGGTAACAAATATGAAAAAGAATTAATTATTGTTTGCGTGACATAATAGGACATTAGTGTTACTTTAATGCCATAAGATTTTAAATAACTCATAAATAGCAGGAGATAAAATGAAAAAACATATTCTTTTTATAATGAGCATTATCTTGCTCGCTTGTATAAATATGGTAGCGCAAGACTATGTTGGTCCCGAAAAATGTCTTACATGTCATGGTGGAATTAAGATGGATGCATCGGGTTGGAGAACATCAATGCATGCTAATGGTTATACAGCAGTGCTTGATGATTCTCGTTCTATGGAAGATCTTTATGGAGTTGTGAACGATTATGATGGTAACGGAATCGATGACTTTAAAGATGGATTGAATTTTAATGACATCACAAGTAATTTTGATGTATACAAACCAAACGCACCTATTTTAGCTTATAGTGCTGAAGACGGTTATACTATACAAATGGGTGATGTTACTCATAAAGTGTTCATGACTTATGGTGGAAGTGGCCTTTATAAACAAAGATATATGATGAAGGTCGAAACTAGTGAAGGTCTATCTGCCGGTTACTATGTTTCTCCAGTTCAATATAATGAAGCTACTGCCGAATATGTTGTTTATCATGGCAGTGACTGGTATGACGCTAATAATAATAACGTTCCTATTTATACATCTGCAACAGGATTGGCAGCAATTGCTGGAAATAGTAGAAACATTGCAAAGAACTGCTCCGGTTGCCACTCAAATGGACTTGAATTATGGCAAGATGCTAATGGAGAATGGTTGATGAAAGGTGCTCCACATGATAATGACGATCTTTATGCTGACATGGTAAATGTATTTGATATAGATGGTGATGGTGCTTTAGACCAAATAAATACGACATGTGAACGATGTCATGGGCCTGGTGCTGCACATTCTGCTTCACTTAATCCAGCGGATATTATCAATCCAAGAAATTTAACAGCTGATCAATCAAACAACCTTTGCGGAATGTGTCATTCACGAGGTAAAAGTAAACCAAATAATACATTTGGATTCCCATTTGATGATGAAAATTTAGTAGGTTGGAATGTTGGTGATATGGTAGCAGATATTTATACAGATGGTGGTGGTGATTGGGGTGATGGAGTAACATCTTCAAAACATCATCAGCAATTCTGGGATTTATATGAAAGTAGTAAACCTTCATTCGAATTTCATCAAATTTCATGTTACGAATGTCATGATGTTCATAACGAAGTTTTACATCATATTAGAGCAGAAGTAGAAGAAGAAGATTCAACTGGAAGTCCAATAACAATTGCAACAGCTGCTGATAACAATACGTTATGTTTATCTTGTCATGCAACCCATGGTGCTTTTGAAGATATTTCAACAGAAATGGTTGCAGATTATGATAATAATATTGATGGTATTGGTGCTGTAGTTTCTGCACACACACACCATAGCTATGCTAATTCAAATTGTGTAAGTTGTCATATGGCTAAAACTGCTAAATCTGCAGTTGCATATGATGTTCATGGCCATACGTTTGAAGTATTACCTCCAGAAAAAACAAAATTGTTAAATATGCCTAGCTCATGTGCTGTAAGCTGTCACGGGAACGCAAATGCTCCTGGATCTGATTTTGGTAATAATATTACTGTTGCTGATTTGACTGATTGGGGTGGTGCTGCACAACAAAATTTGGCTAATTTTTTAATGAATTTTTATGGTCCAGAAGGATCTTGGTGGACTGGCGATCCGGTTTCAGTTGGTTTGGCTGATTTGAATATGCCAAGTGAGTTTAAGCTATCACAAAACTATCCAAACCCGTTTAACCCAACTACAACTATTAATTTCTCAGTTCCCAACGAGGGCTTTGTAAAAGTTGCTATATACAACTCTGTTGGTGAACAAGTTGATGTTTTGGTTAATTCTAATAAAAATTCTGGTAATTATGTAACAGGATGGAATGCATCTAATTTTGCGTCCGGTGTTTACTACTATAGATTAGAAACAGATAGTTTTGTAGAAACTAAGAAAATGCTTCTTATGAAATAAAATTGTTTGTGTGAATGAAAAAAAAAGCCTGGTCAAGTTTGATCGGGCTTTTTTTTTAGACACTTTCTTTCCAATAATAAATACCCATAGTTATAATCGTATTAAAGAGAAATTGAGATAGCAGAATCTAATAATAAATAATATGAGAATTGATAGATATTTAAATAATGAGCATCCGAATAGGATTGGATCTGTAAAAAGGAATTCAAGTAATTTCAATTTACTTCGATTCAAACCAATCAGAGCACTTTTTTTATGGAAAGGATTTCCTTACATTTTTCAAGTAGTAATGTTGATTATTTTTCTCGCATTGATAGTTCTCGGCTGGCAGGTATTTACACCTGAAAACGTAAATGATAAATTATTTGCTAAAACCAACCTTGTTACTCTAACAATATGGGGAATTTGGTGGCCGCTCATGATTTGGTTTTCTGTATTACTTGGCAGGGTATGGTGTATGGTCTGTCCTCTCGAACTAGTTTCAAATATTAGCGAACGAATTGGGAGAAAAATTGGAATTACTCAAAGGGCGCTAAATAAATGGATTAGGAGTGGAAGTGTAATTGTCTCTTTATATTGTCTCATACAATTACTAATTGCAGGAATCCATCTTCATAGGCTGCCAGCATATACATCATTTTTCTTGATGGGATTATTAGCCCTTTCAGCATTTGTAGGAATTTTCTACAAAGATAGAGCATTCTGTATTGGTTTTTGTCCTATTGGTATGTTACTAAATGCTTATGGTAGAGGTGGGATGCTTGCCGTAAGAGCTGGCTCCAACGAAAGTTGTGAGGAGTGCACTGGTAAAGATTGTATTCTTACTTGCAATAAGAATAAAGTTGATTCAAGGAGCTGTCCAAGTTTATTGAATCCACCGAAATTAAATTCCAATAAAGATTGCATTGTCTGTGGTCAATGTATTAAATCATGTAAACCGGATAACATGCAATTATTGATGAGGCGACCATTTGACAAGAATGATGCAAGGGAAGAAAAAGCGAATTGGGCTTTAACTATTTTTATTATGCTGGTTTCCGGTTTTGTTACATATGAATTAACAACAGAGTGGAATACGGCAAAAGAAATATTTCTAATAGTACCGAATTATTTAACAAAACTTTTTGGTTTATCTAGTATTGGTGGATTAATAAAGGGAATTTGGACTCTTGGAATATTTCCACTCATATCGTGGTCGTTTTTAGGGTTGATTTCAGTATTGGCGAAAGGATCAGGAACAATATTTGATGCTTGGCGAGAATTAGCTTTACCTACAGTAATTATTATTTCAGCAGGTCACTTAATAAAAGCTACAGCAAAATTAAATACATGGCTCGGCTATTTACCTGAAAGTTTGAATAATACATTTGGTGAAAAATCAACAAATTTATATGCCTCAGGAATAAACCTCCCGACATCATTCACTGATATTTCAGTAGTCTCAGTCATCGGGATGATTCTTCTGTCCTTATCATTTGGTTACTCATTGAGGGAGGAGAAAATAATATATAATCGTTATTTTAATTCCCATTTTGCACCAAAGCTAGTACTATTTTTATTCTACTCAGTAGTAGTTATTGGAATAGGATTAAAATAGAAAAGGTGAAACATCTATTGCAAAATAATATTTCATATAATTTGTTCTTCTAACAATCTGTTTCTTAATGGGATTCTATTTTGGAAAGAGTATCCAATTCATAACTGAACAATAGTAAATTCAATTATTAAGTATGATACCTAATAAAAAACCCGACCAATTGGCCGGGTTTTTAGTATCATTCGCTTACTTGAGGCTACTTCAGTAATACCATTTTCTTTGTTGAAGTAAAGTCATTTACTTTTATGCTATAGAAGTAAATTCCTGCTGCATAATTTGTTGCATTCCAATCCGCATTATAATTACCAGCATCCATACTTTGATCTAATAATAATTCAATCTCTCTACCTAGAGCATCATAAACTGCGATTCTTACATCACCAGCTTTTGGTATTGAGAAATTAATAACCGTAGTTGGATTGAATGGATTTGGATAGTTTTGTGATAATTGATATTCTTGAGGAATTTCAACATCAGCATAATTAATTCCTGTTACTCCACCCATTTCATCAATTGCTGCTTTTAACATACTAATAGTGTATGCTGGATTATGAATACCAAAACTTCTGTCTTCTTCAATAAACATATATACATAACCGGCTCTCATTATTGCAGGAGTAAGATTAGTTGAATCTCCAACAATTGCAACAGCGCCATCATCGTTATGTGGCAAGAAAGTAGCAAGTTCTTCTAGTAAACCATGTACTTCTTCTTGAAGACCTTTTGCTGTTCCATCACCGTCAAGATCAGCATTACCATTTATGTAATATTTTTTCTCTTTGAAGGTTTCACCAACGTTACCATGACAAGGAGCACAAGATTCAACGTGATCATTGCCTTCGGCATCATTCATATTAAATGAGTGACCGCCTACTAGGTTAATATTGCCTTCAGCATCTGTAAGATCACCAGCCATATGACAGTCAACGCATGCGTTTTCAGTGGCTTGCGCATGAGGTGAACTTTGAAATTCTATACCATAGTTAGGTCCGTTGCCACCAATTAACATGTCGGCTTGTGGTCCATGGTGAGGGCCATAATGAGAGCTTTCGTTATTTATATCATTCGCATAGGTTGCTGCTAAACGACGGCTTCTATGGCATTCCATGCATTGAGCACCAGTACCGTACTGATCAAATGTAACAGGAGTGCCATCACCTAGTTGAGTATCTGAAAGTCTTAATTGATGTAAATTAGTATTATCATGAGGATCATGACAAACAGCACATGAAATGTTTACAGCTTCTGGCAGAACGTCTGTTCCTGTTGGTAATCCATCATCATTGGTTGGTTTTCCTTCTTTAACCCATTGAATGTATCCGGCACCACTATGACAAGGAGCACAGCTTCCTCTTCCACCAGCATAGCTAACAAAAGCACCAGCAGCGTGGCCGCCATGAAATCCGCGTCCATCAAATTCTGTAGCATCTTTACCTGAGGCTTCCCATTGTGTTGGGAATGCATGGTGTGTTCCAGAATCATGACAAACAGCACAGTTTTTTGTATCAATACTGGAAACCATTTTTGAATCAGCTGTTTGACCAATATGTTCACTTCCTGGTCCGTGACAGCTTTCGCATTGAATATTAGCTAGTTCCATAGCTGATGGTGAATTAACTAAAAGACTATCCCATGTATCTACATTTAAGGAATCTGGTCCCGAAGGATAAACAAAATCTCTATCATCAAATCCGTTATTATCAGCATTTGGATCATAACCTGTTGTATGGCAAGAGACACAATTTGGACCATAATGAGTGCTAAGAGATCCATCCATTGCTCTAGTTAACATATCAGCATGACCTGTGCCTTCCCATTTTGCCTGTTCTTCAGCATGGCACATTCCACACGTCATCCCGACCGTAGGCGTTCCAAGATAAGTCCCAGCATTAATTGTAACGGTATCGGCATCAATCGCATTTGAAAAGATGACTTTATATGTGCCAACAAGATCTGGAGTAAGATTATTCATTTGTGTAACCGAATCCATATCTGTTACTGTTCCTAATTCTGTTGCGGATCCGGCAGGTTTTGAAAGTAATTCCCATGTTGCGGCAGCAATATTAGTATCTGCTACACCTTTTAAATAAACTTTCGAGTTAACTCCAACATTTTCTATCCCAGTGGATACAAGATCAAAAATATCGTTTGTGTCTGCTACTGCTTGCCTTGGTGATACACCATAGGTATTTACACTTACTTGAGCGGAAATGACGGATGCCATTACCATACAAGATAGAAATATAAATAATAGTTTTTTCTTCATGTGTTGCTCCTAATAATTAGTTAATAGATGTTTTCTTGTAGTTGTTTATGCACTGATTTTAAAAATTCTTGAAACTCATTTTTCGAAAATGGTTTCATTAAATAAAACTTAACACCAATTGAATTAATCTGGCGTCCAAATTCTAAACTTGTATTGGATGTAATAAATATAATTGACGTTTTAGGGTTAACTTTTTTTAGTGAATTCAATAGGTGTACTGAATTTGGGCTTATAAGATCATCATCAAGAATTAGAATTGAAGGATTAATGCTACAAATTTGGGACATAATATCTAATGGATCGGTAGTTGAGCTAAATGTTATAAATTGGTATTCCGGGTCATCATAATTCTTTTCAACAAAGAATTTTATCGTTTGGTCAGCAGATATAATCAGTACTTTTATCATAATTAGTTTATAATTAGTTTATAATTAGCAAATGTTATGCCATAGTATAAAATTCTCGGATAAAAAAATGATATTATCTTTATATGCTTAAAGTTTGATTTTATTCGGTATTGGTCGTTTTTTTATGAAGAAATAATTCTTAAATTGAAGTTAAAATTAAGTGCTCGTAAAATAATTCTTTTTTGGTGAGGCATTAAAGTCTCTGTGTGACAACTTAGTCCCCATCCTTAATGGCAGTTAATTATTTAAAAGGGTTAAAATGTTCCGAACAATAAAGAGTAAATTTATCACACTGTCGCTGATATTAATTATCTTAAGTATAGGAATACCTGTTGGATTTTTAATGATTCAGGTTAGTCAGAATTTTCATGATAGGTCTGTGTTAATGATCGAGACAACTATTGATCTAATGATAGATGGACTTAATAATTCAATGATGATAGGAGATGAAAAAAATATTCAAAAAATAGTTGAACAAATTTCAAAGAATAAATCCATTGAACATATTAGGGTATTTAACAAACTAGGAATAATAAAATATGCCAATCACTCAAATGAAATTGGGAAAAGTATTGATATTATAGAACCAGGCCATGTAGAAGAAAATATATCTAGTATTGTAAAAAGAAAGGTTTATTTAGATAGAAATACAAATTCTTACAAAGCCATTCAACCTATAATAATTGAAAAAAGATGCCAGTCATGCCACAAAGATAACACAGTTATTTCTTATTTAGATGTTGATACAGAATTTACAAAAGCAGAAATTAAATTCTATACTGGATCGTACCATATGATGTTTTTAGGGGCAGTTTTGATATTAATACTTGCTTTAGGTTTTTACTTAATTTTTAACAAATTTATTAATAAGCCATTGAATAAAATAATGTTAGCTTTAGATACAGTAGAAGAAGGTAATTTAGATTTGAGATTACCTGCATCTGGTAAGGATGAATTTTCTATTCTAAATTATCATTACAACCGAATGGTGTATGAATTGCAATATTCTCGAAAGAAAATAGACGAAATGCATTTTGAGCAATTACAAAGGGCCGATAAGATGGTAACACTTGGTGAACTAACTGCTTCTATGGCTCATGATGTTAATAATTATGTTGCAATAATAATGGCAAGAGCAGATTATTTACAGATGGAGAGTGAAAATTATCCAACGTTGCAAAACTATAAAGAGGACTTTAGTGTAATTAATGATCAGATTAATAAGATTGCTAAAATAACAGGTAATATTCTAAAGCATAGTAAAAAACTTTCTAAAAAATTTTCTGAGTTTAATTTAATTAAGCTAATTAACGATATTAAAACGACTCTAGATCCTCTTATAAAGAAAAGAAATATATTTCTGAAATGTAAAACTGATTATTCAGAAATAATAATATTGGGTGATAAAAGCCAGATTGAACAAGCCGTTCTGAATATAATTAATAATGCTATTGATGTAACTAAAAATAATGGTATTGTAGAGCTAATTATAACCAAGAATGAAAATAGTAATCCACAAATGGTTATCAAGGACTATGGCCCGGGTATATTAAATGAAAATCTAGAGAAAATTTATTCTCCATTTTTTACAACTAAATCAAATGGCAAGGGAACTGGACTTGGGTTATACATTGCAAAAAAAATATTTAGTAATCATAATGCAGAATTTACATGCGAAAGTAAAAACAATGAAGGCACAACATTTATCATAACTTTTGTGGGGGAAGTAAATAATGATTGATGTACTTTTAATAGATGATGAAAAAGAAATGTTGATTGGGTTAGAAAAAATTCTCTCGAGCAGAAAAAGTTTAAGAATTACTCCAATGCAAGATCCAGAAGAAGCATTAGCAATTATTAAATCAAAAAAATTTGATCTAATAATTACTGATCTTAAAATGAGTAAATATTCTGGAATTGAAATATTAAAGAGTGCAAAAGGTAACCAATCCGATGCAAAGGTAATTATGATCTCTGGATACGGAACTATTGAAGCTAGTGTTGAAGCTATGCAGCTTGGAGCATTTGATTTTATTGAGAAACCATTTACTTCAAAAAAATTATTCCAATGTATTGATAAAGCTCTTGAATTTACTGATGAGTTAAAATTTGATAAAGAAGCTACTGATACCATAATAGAGACAGAAGGAATTATTTATAAAAGTTATGAAATGCATGAGTTAATTCGCCTAGTGAATAAAATTGCACCTCAGTTAATGAATGTTTTAATTAGTGGAGAAAGTGGAACTGGAAAAGAACTTATAGCAAGAGTTATCCATAAATTAAGTAATAGACATGATCAGCCATTCGTTCCTGTAAATTGTGGCGCCTTGCCCGAAAATTTATTCGAAAGCGAATTATTTGGGCACGAACGGGGAGCGTTTACTGGAGCAATAAAAACAAAACCAGGACTGTTAGAATTTGCAAACTTGGGAACATTCTTTTTTGATGAAATTGGTGATATGAGTCAGACCCTTCAAGTAAAACTCCTTAGAATGTTAGAAGAAAGGAAAATAAGAAGGGTTGGCGGACAAAAAGAAATTGATATTGATGTTAGAATTATTGCTGCAACCAATAAAGATTTGGAAAAAGAAGTTGCAAGTGGGAGATTTAGAGAGGATCTTTTTTATAGGCTAAATACTATGCAAGTCCAAATACCACCATTGCGTGAAAGAACTGATGACATAATGCCACTACTAGAACATTATCTAACTGGACTCTGCGAAAAAGAGAATAAACCAATCAAAAACTTCTCTCCTGATGCTAAAGAATTGTTGAAGGCTCATCCGTGGCCTGGAAATGTAAGAGAACTTCAAAATATGATTGGAAGAGCATATTATTTATGTTCAGCTAACATTATTCAAAAAGAAGATTTACCCAAATATATTGTAAAAGACTCTGCACCAGTTTCAAGTAATATTCTTAATCTTCAATATAAAGAAGCTAAGGAACAAACCATTGCAGAATTTGAAGCAGAATATCTTTCATATCACTTGAAGAAGAATAAAGGAAATATTTCTAGAACTGCCCTTGTATGTGGACTTGATCGAAGATCACTTCATAGGTTGATTGCTAAGTACAACATAATTTACAAGGAAAAAGAAGAATAGTCTTAAGAATTAAATGTTTTTATTTAGTTAACCTATAATTTATATGGAACTCATAGTAATTTCTATTGTAGCGCTCTTAGTTGCCGGACTTACATTTTTTAGTGGTTTTGGACTAGGGACTCTACTTTTGCCAGCATTTGCATTGTTTTTCCCTGTTGAAGTTGCTGTTGCAGCTACTGCAATTGTTCATTTAGCAAACAATATTTACAAAGGAATTTTAATGGGACGGTATGCAAACTTAAGGGTTGTGCTTTTATTCACAATACCGGCCATCTTTTCCGCAATGGTAGGAGCCTTTTTATTAAACTATTTTAGCAATCTATCTTCAATTACTGAATACACATTATTTGAAAAAGTGTTTACAATTAGCCCTACAAATCTGGCAATTGGATTTTTAATGATAATTTTTGCTTTTGTTGAACTTATCCCATTTCTAAAAAAGATTAATTTTAGCAATAAAATGATACCAATAGGTGGGCTACTCTCAGGATTTTTTGGAGGTGTTTCCGGGCATCAGGGAGCATTAAGAACTGCGTTTTTAGCTCATGCTGGATTAGATAAAAAAACGTTTATTGGCACTATGGTTCTTTCTGCAATTGTAATTGATATAGTTAGACTTTCAGTGTATGGTCTAACTTTCTTAAAATTTAGCTCCGAAATGTTTCAAGCGAATGGATTAAAAGGATTACTAATTGCCGGAACTCTTTCAGCGTTTATTGGCTCATCAATCGGTAGATATTTACTTGAAAAAGTAACATTTGATACTATTCATACAACTGTTGGTATAATGCTTATGCTCCTTGGAATTGCTATTTCATCTGGTCTTATTTAATATAATCTCCTTCTAAATTGTTGATTATACTAGTCAATGTAGCATTCTCTATACAGATTTTAATTTCAACACTATCAAAATAACGTAAAATCAAATGTTTTTATGGCATCAAGATTGATCCCCTTTATGAATAAAAAAAAGAGGAAGACATGAAGATTCTACTTACCACAACAATAATTTTTCTTTCTACTTCATTTTTGATTGCTCAACACAATTGGTCAACAATTAAGCTAGGTAATTTTAGTCCAAGTGCAACAGAAAGTGGATTTGTAATTGGTTATGAAGGTGGAAAGTATATTGATAGAAATTTTGATATTGGCTGGAGTGCCGACTGGTTTCACAAAGATTATATTGATCAAAGTTTAGTAACAGAATTTAATGATTACTATGGATATTTTGAGTCAGAATTAAATGAAGTACGTGCAAAAACAAACCTTCATAGCATTCCAATACTATTCAATATGAAAGCAAAATTTCCCATGGCTCCAAGAGTTTCTGCCTATGTAACTGGTGGGATTGGAGTTGAAGCGTTGCTAATTTTTTATAGAGATTATCAGAATCCTCACGAAGATGAATTTGATGGAGCTTTTGATTTTAACTGGAGATTGGGAATGGGTATTGCATTTCAAATTGGAAGACGTTCAGACATCATAGCGGAACTTACATATCATTCTTCAGCCCCAAGTTGGAGTTATGAAATAAATGATCCGATTGTTGGGCATAAAAGAGTGTTAGAAAGAAAATTTGATATGAGTGGAATAATGGCCAGAATGGGTTTCAAGTTTTACTATTAATAAAAAAAATACCCACTGTATTCCAAATTGGGCAAGCTGATTGAAAAGTATCATTCACAAATTATCTTGCTCAGTTTGGGATTATTTTATTGAGGTTATTCAACAATCTAGGAGAATATAAATGCAATCCCCCAAAATTATTAATTTAGTAACAATTTCAATTATTGTACTATTTTTAATTGGATGCGCCACCGTTGATTATGTTGGAGATGCTTATCCGGCAACAAGTAGTGTAGATATTTACTATTCAAATGAACAAGTAGAACAAAACTTCGAAATCTTTGGTCATGCGGTTGGTTATAGAGAAGATCATGATACTATCATTAGTAAACTTATTAGTGAGGCAAAAGCAAAAGGTGCTGATGCAATAATAATAACTGGAATTGATGTTGATAATGCAGATATTAGTAGTACAAAAAAAGTTGAAGCATCATTAATCAAATACCTAAAATAATTGTTAAAATCGTTAAAGTTATATATTGGTCAAGAGAATTATTAACAAGATTATTTTGACTTTCTTATTAATAAATAACATACTCAAAAGGAAGCCTGGTCTGAATTCCGGTATACTTAAGAGCATTTGATAAATTTTGTATTTGATTTAGTGATCGCTCAAATGTAAAATTATTTATTTTGCTTTCAATTTCAGATGATAATAATTCCATTATTTTTTCAAATGTTTCTTTTTGAGCAGGATATTCAATGATTTTATAATTATCAATATCAGCTTGTTCGGCTGCGATATTTATAGCCAAATCTAATCCTCCAAGAGTATCAACAAGACCAATATTTTTTGAGTCAATACCACTCCAAATCCTTCCCTCAGCAATTCTATCAATTTCATCAAACGTCATATTTCTACCTTCAGCAACTCTGGAAACGAAGTCATAGTAAATATTATCTACTTGCTCTTGAAAGTATCTTTTCTGCTCGTTGCTCATAGGAGTAGTAATTGTGAGCAAGCTAGAATTCTCACCAGTTTCAACTCGGTCAAATTTTATACCTAACTTGTTATTAAAGAATTTTTGAGTATTAGGAATAATACCATAAACACCTATAGATCCAGCCAAAGTACTTGGATCTGCTACAATAATATCAGCTGGACAAGAAATATAATATCCACCGGAAGCAGCCATCTCGCCCATCGAAACAATAAATGGTTTTTCTTTTGAAGCAAGTTTTATTTCTCGCCAAATCATATCAGATGTTAATGGAGAACCACCGGGTGAATTTACTCTCATAACAATCGCTTTTACTCTTTTATTTTCTTTGGCTTTTCTAATGGATTTGATGATATTTTTTGTACCAATAGTAAATTCATCACCGCCACTATTCACTATTTCTCCAAGTGCATATATAATAGCTACTCTATTAGCGCTGGAACTTGAATTATTTCTTATTGAGTACAAATATTTTTTCTCACTTACTTTTTTGACCTTAAGTGAAGAATCAATCATATTATTAATCAATGAATCAACTTCATCTTCATAAAGCAGAGAACTTACTAACCCTAGTTTTTCAGCATCCTCTGCTGAATTAGTCATTAATTCATTTGCAATACTAATCAACGTTGAATGATTAATATTAGTTGATTGAGAAATATTTGAAATATAATCTGTGTATACCGAATTCAGATATGCTTCTAACTGTTTCTTATTATCATTACTTAATTTATCAAATCTAAATGGTTCAGTTGCACTTTTGAACTTACCATATTGAAATATTTGGGGTTCAATTTCTAGCTTTCTGAGAGCATCTTTATAGAATGCAACTTCAATCCCAAATCCATCAAATTCAAAATTACCGGTCGGTGTTAAATAAATACTATCAGCTACGGAAGCTAAATAATATCCTTTTTCACTAATTGAATTTCCATGCGCAATAATAAACTTGTCTGAGGACTTGAAGTCTAGAAGTGCATCTCGAATAGTATTAATTTTAGCTAATCCTCCAACGTAAAAATTATCCAAGTCGAGATATATACCCTTTATTTTATGATCACCTTTAGCATGTTCAATTATTCTTGTAATATCGTTTAGACCTATCGTTTTATCAATTGATGGAATAATTGATAAACTAAATATGGGCTCAAAGCTTGTTCTTTCTGGAACTTCATAATCTAATTTGATTTCCAATATAGTGTTATTAGATATCGACACTGTTTCAACACTGTCAAGTGACGAAATGATGGCGAAGGAGAATACAAAGAAAATAAACAATAGAAGCAAAAGTGAAATAAAAAAGCCGAGTATTGAAGCAAAGGTAAATTTGAAAAACTGTTTCATTAGATTCCTAAATAAAATTATTATTCTTATGAATATAAAGTTAATCAAGAATATTGCTTACTTCAATTCAAGAATAATTCAGAATAATATCATAGTAGGGAGGACGAATGTTAGAAAATAGATAATTCAGATGAAATTAATAAACAAAAAGAGAATTAATTGAGTATAGTAAATAATTGTAGCAGTAAATTCCAATAAACTGAATGAATAGAGTAGTGAAGGAAATTAAAAGATCCAAATTAATTTATGAAGAGTGGTGAGTCTTATTTTGAGTTGAAATCTCAGTCAGTTTTTTCTTTATGATAACAAGAAAAGCATTTGTTTTTTCATCTTTTGGTTTTAATACTAAGGCTTTTTCGAAATTTTCAATTGACTTATATATGTCACAATACAACCACAAAATACCTAACGTTTGATATGTTGTAAAACTCTCATTTTCAGCATGAGTTAGATGTTCTAAGCTGTGAACCAATTCCGGACATGGGCAATCATCCTTAATGGGATCAGTTTCAATAATGTTCTCAACATTCTCAGTAATGAACTCACTAAAAAGATCTACTGCCTTTGAATACTTGCCAATTTGAGTAAAAGCAATTATAAGTTTTTTGCGGGCATTAATATTATTAGGATCTTCCTTTAGAACATTTTGGAATACCGTAGCGGCACCCAAATAATTTCTTGCCATAAAGTATTGATTCCCTAACATTTCATTCATTTCTGACTCTTTGATATTTTATATTTGTAATAAGAGAGTCCCAACAAGTGGGACTCTAAATTACTAAAAAATTTATTATTGAACTAATGTATAATCATGTACATCTGTATCAGCATGAAATACTGTTCCAGGCATTGTATCGTGTGCCATTCCATTAACACCATAAAGAATTGATTGTGCATCATAACCCAATACTCTTAAATATGCAGCAACATGAGCAGAAGTTTGACCAGTATAGCAATAAACTGCAATTGTTTTATCAGTTGGAAGAGGAAGAGTAGCTAGGAAAGTGTCATAATCTAAATCGACTTTTGGAGTATATTGAATAGCTCCTGGAATATGTCCCCATGAATAATCAGTTTCAATCCAATAGTTCACAATATAATAATCTGATGGACTTCCAAATACGTCTCCGTTAGATGCTTTTGCTTCTCCAAAACCCTCAGCAAAAACTGCTTCAACTCTAGCTCTTAATATATCAGCGCCATTGTCAAATCCAGTATTTAAAGTAGGAAGATCACCGGCATCAGCTTTATCTGTAGCAGTAATAACTAATTCAGATGCTCTTGCATTGCTTATTCCACCAGTCCAAGGTCCAGAAGTTGTAGCATTCCAGCTACTCATTCCATATTTCATATCTTTAACATTTGTGTACTTCATTGCATGCATTAAACCTGTAACCCAACCAGCTGTTTGACCGCTATAGCATACAATAGCTACAAGATCTTTACTTGAAAGACTGTTTGCTTCATAATGAGATAATACTTCTGTAGAAGCTACATTAACGGCGCCATCAATATGACCAGCTGCAAAATCTGTAGCAGATCTAATATCAATTATATATGTACCAGCATCACTTGTTAAAACAGCAGTATTAACAACATCAGCTTTTGTCATAGCCGCAAAATTGTTAATTGGGTTACCACCTTCATCTTCAAGATATTTTACAAGTACTTCTGCTTCATTAACTACTACATCATCATCGTCATCGTCGTCACTACAGCCAGTATTGACAAACATAATTGGAATGATGAGTAATAAGTAAAACAATTTTCTTAATTCGTTCATTTTGTTGCTCCTAGATTTTATTGAGTTATAATTTATTTAAGTTATTTAGTCTAATTTACCTGCCAGCTTGCAGGGAGTTTCCCATCTACCGTATATTGGCCGGTAGAACTTTTTTGCCATTCTTCTGTAAAATCTGATTCAAACAAATAATATTGATTGTTAATTAAATTACCTTCGCTATCTTTTATTATATGACAAGCTTGAGCACAATTTGGATGACTATTATCAATTACTGAATCCACAATTGTTCTTTTTGTCCATTTTATAATATTATGAGGTGTTGTGTACTTATATGCAGGACGTACATCAAAATGATCTAGATTAGCAACGCCATGTTGATCCCAGCTATCAGGCGCGCTTAACGATTGACGTAAAGTTGCCATTCTGTAGGGTTTGTGTTCCAATGGGTTCATACCGATCTTAAATTTAAGATGTGCTGGAATTCTTGCGCCAATACCACCATTGACTTTTTGTAAAGCGCCATCCTCAGTAATAGCAGGAATATGACAGCTGCCACAGTTATTATAATCTTGGGAGTGACATGTTTGGCAGTTAAATGAATCCATGTGAACAGCATGATAAGAGTTAGCAGTTTCTATTCCACTATGGCAATCTTCACATTCTGGTTTTAATTCATTTTTATATCTTTGGTCGTAATAATTTCCATCACCATGAATTTCATTTACACTATGGCAATCCATACAGGTAAAACCAGCACCAGTTAAATGAACATCCGGTACGGTTCCAATACCTTCACCAAAGTAAGCATGACCACCGCGACTAACATGGCAAGTAGTACAATTCTTTCTCATGTCAGGGGTTTTTGTAAACTTATGACCAGCTGATAACCCCCCCCC
>SWCC01000980.1_pt1 | contig 57437 bp, 52 predicted proteins | sample 4692971 | NCBI WGS metagenome assembly SWCC01 (sample SAMN10267277, study PRJNA491770) | bioreactor metagenome | isolation source: DHS bioreactor inoculated with subseafloor sediment | place: Japan: off Shimokita Peninsula | collected 2006-08 | reverse complement strand
GGCCATTTCACCACTGTCCACCCGTCTTTTTAATTCTCCCAGACCACGAATTCCTCCCACAAAATCAACTTTTTTCGATGTTCTGAGATCTTTAATGTCAAGCAACTGGTCAAGCACAAGCTGTGAAAATACCGTAACGTCCAGCACACCAATGGGATCATTGTCGTTATAGGTGCCTTCTTTTGCAGTAAGCGAATACCATTTCCCGCCCATGTACATGCTAAAGTTATGCAAAGCATTGGGTTTGTAAATCTCGGTGCCTTTTTCCTCAATCACAAATACATCGGCTAACTTGCTAAGAAATCCTTCTGGAGAAAGCCCGTTAAGATCTTTTACAACCCTATTGTAATCAATAATGGTCAACTGATCGGAAGGGAAATGTACCGCCAGGAAAAAGTTGTATTCCTCTTCACCGGTATGGTTCGGATTGGCTTTCTTTTGCTCCAGGCCAACCAGTGCGGCGGCGGCAGTCCGGTGATGTCCATCTGCCACGTAGGTATAGGGAACCTTTGCAAAAAGTCCTACTATCTGATTGATGGTGTTTTTGTCTTTGATCACCCAAAAGTGGTGTCCAAATCCATCATCTGCTGTAAAATCGTAATCAGGAGTATTGGTTTCAACATGATTTTTAACAATCTGATCGATGGCAACAACCGAAGGATAGGTAAAGAACACCGGCTCCATATTGGCATTGGTAATGCGAACATGCTTCATGCGGTCTTCTTCTTTGTCCTTGCGGGTCAATTCATGTTTTTTGATAATGCCGTTCATATAATCTTCCACGCCTGCGCATCCAACAATACCATACTGGGTCTTGCCGTTCATGGTTTGGGCGTAGATATAAAGATAATCCTGATTGTCCTGAACCAGCCAGCATTCTTTTTTGAATTTTGTGAGATTTTCCAACGCTTTGTTATACACCTGATCATCGTGCTCATCCAGGTCGGCTGGAAGATCAATTTCCGGTTTAATAATGTGCAAAAGGGAATACGGGTTGCCTTTGGCTTCAATTCTGGCTTCCGCTGAATTTAAAACATCGTAGGGGCGGGAGGCCAGTTGCTGGACAATTGTGTTTGGCGGACGAAGTCCTTTGAATGGTTTTAAAATTGCCATAATTTATGGGTTTGATTGGTTGAATAAAGTGAAATCAGGTAAAAAGCATCAACCTCTTATCACATCAGCTAATATTTGATGAACAAGAGGTTAATCCAGGCAAAAGTATGACTTATTCCAAAGAAAATTATGTCTTCTGAATGGTTTTTGCCAAAAGAATTCTAATCAGGGTCTTCGGGGCTCATATCGGCTGACCTTTGCAGGGAGCCTATCAAAGCACCTGTCATTTTGGTCATCTCCATGAGCTGTCCGCGTGATTCCTCAACTTGTGTAGGGGTCAGATATCCCAGTTTCCCGGCTAAAGTGGTAAAAACCACACATTCCCGAACTGCGCTCTTTGCCATTTTCAGGTAATAGATAAACTGGCTTTTATTTCTTGCTGAGCCTTCGGAAATATTTATTGCGATGGCCTGAGCAGAAAGTCCGAACCTGCAACCTATACCTGAGGGGCTTTTATCAGTAAATGCATCATTTTGCCTGATCAGCCATTCGATGTAGTCAAGTGATTTATGATATATTCTTAAATCTTCAAATCTAAAGAAAGTAATGGCTTTTTCGAGTTCCGAGTCCATAAGTTTTTCATGTGTGTGTGAATACTATAACTTGAGTTCTTGTGTAGTTTGTTTGTCTGAAATCAAAAATTTAAGGCACAATAAGCCCAGCCAGGGCTTATTGTGCCTTATTTTGTGCCTATTTGTTTACCTGATAGGTGGTAATGCCTTTTTCAAGGAAATCAATAATTTGTTGCGCTGCGGCAAGTCCGGCGTTAATATTTGCTTCCGATGTTTGTGCACCCATTTTCTTTGGGGTAGAGAAGAATCTTGCGGCATATTTCTCTGCAAGTTCAGCTTTGCATTCTGGTTCTATGTCTGTAAGATATTTGAAATCAGGTCTTTCTTCAAATATTTGTAACAAACCTTCCTCATCAATCACTTCTTTGCGGGCAGTGTTTACTAAGGTAGCTCCTTTGGGCATCAGGTTCAGCAGTGTTGCCCCGATGGATTTTTTGGTTTGTACATTGGCTGGAATATGCAGCGAAATGTACTGGCAACCTGAATAAAGTTCTTCAATGGTTTCAACGGGTTTTACGCCATCTTTTGCAATCATTTCAGCCGGAACAAACGGGTCGAAGGCATAGACAATCATGCCAAAACCTTTTGCAATTTCAGCAACATAACGGCCCACATTTCCATAAGCGTGAATACCCAGAGTTTTGCCCTTAAGTTCAGAACCTGAAGTGCCGTTAAAACTGTTGCGGGCCGTGTAAACCATCATTCCCAAAGCAAGCTCAGCAACGGCATTGGAGTTTTGCCCTGGTGTATTCATGGCAACAACCCCTTTTTCTTTTGCAGCAGCAAGATCAATATTATCGTATCCGGCACCTGCCCTCACGATAATTTTAAGATTTTTCGCGGCATCCATTATTTCGCGGTTGGCAATATCGCTGCGGATGATCACTGCATCAACATCTGCGACTGCATTGACAAAGTCACTGTGAGCTGCGTATTTCTCCAATAAACGCAATTCGTAGCCAGCGCCTTCAACAATTTTACGAATGCCATCAACGGCAACCTTTGCAAAAGGTTTGTCAGTTGCAATAAGTACTTTCTTCATAGTAGGTGAGTTTTTAAATAGGTTATAAAATTAGAAAGGTTTATTATGTAAACCAAATGTTTTGCAAAAATAATGTTCATAATCGTTCAAAATTTGAAAATATGTTCGATAACGAACATTCTGACGTAAAAATACTATCATTTATCTGCGATAATTCATTAATTGAGGGAGCTCCCCAGGAGTAATCGGATAATAATTGTTTCCGGCTTCAACGATTATTTTGCAACCAAATTCAAAAAATACAGCCTTTTCGATGACTTCATTGTAGTTCCTGCCCAGAACCACTTGTCCATGATTGCCCAATTGGATAATGGAGCTTCCGATTGCCGCTTTAGCAACTGCTGCCGCAAGCTCTTCCGATCCAGGCATTAAATAAGGGACATGAGCAATTTCTCCAATATAAACAGGGATTTCAATGATTGCATTATAGTTTGGAATTCCTTCACTGCAGGCAATTGTGGTGGCATACTGACTTTGGAAATGCAGCACAACATTAATGTCAGGGCGTTGCCTGTAAACAGCCTGGTGTAGCTTCCATTCACCTGAAGGTACCACATTGTTTTGGCTTTGGCCACTTTTCAAATTAACAACTGAAATTTGATTACTATTTATATTTTCCAACCAACTTCCCGATTGCGAAATCAACATCAGTTTGTCATCTAAACGATGGGAGAGGTTCCCACTGCTGCAATTCAACAATCCCTTTGCAGCCGACAGATGTGCCCATCGGGTGAACTCATCGATTAGTTCTATTGCTATTTCAGGCGTCGCCATGATGTAGGTTCCAGTTAGTATTTCAGTGTTTTGTGGGCAGTTGGAGAATTGCAGTTACCGGAAGATGATCTGATAGATAAGTCCTTGTATTGTCAAACGCAGGTATCTTGTTGCTAATGACTTTAATATCCCAGGTAACGAAAATAAAATCAATCAAGTCAGCGGGTGTTTCCTCAGGATTCCATCCCGTGAAGGAGAAATCAGGGCCTGATATCCCGGCATTTGCCCTTTTGCGGGTATCTGAAAGGACAACTTCATTTTCTGAAAACGTGAGTATTCGATACGCGCGGTTCTTTTCGGTTACATTGAAATCGCCGGTTACAATCACGGGGAGTTTACCGGCCAGCGAAGCAGCTTCTTTAATAATTAGTTTGGCGCTTTCAACACGGGCTGTATCACCCATATGGTCGAAATGGGTATTCATCATCACAAAATGACTTCCACTTGGCTTGTGCTCAAATTCAGCCCAGGTTACCACGCGGTTACAGGCTGCATCCCATCCGCGGCTACCTGGGATATCTGGAGTTTCTGACAACCAGAAAGTGCCACAACGAATGGGCTTAAGTTCTTTTTTCTGGTAAAAAATCGCGCTGTATTCTCCTGCTTTTTTGCCATCATCGCGGGCAACGCCAATACTTCTGTAACCTTTCAGTCGCTTCCGAAGGTCTTTCATTTGATTGTCCATGGCTTCCTGAACGCCCAGTATATCCGGCAACTGTTTTTTAATTTCACCACTTAAAGCATCCCTGCGATATTGCCATTGGTTTTTACCATCATCGGGAGTATCCAGGCGAATGTTCCATGTCATCACTTTTATCTGATGATTATTCTGGGTAAAACTCTTTAGGGGGGCAATAATCAAAAGCAAAATGATCACCCAAAGAGTAGGATCTGCATTTCTTTTCATGATAACAGGGAGGTTTAGAAGAGCAAGCGAAAGTACGAATTATATCTGAATTAAGAAAGTTGATCAGCCAGTTTGCGCATTTCAGCTACAATAGCGGCATCGGTCTGGATAATTGTAAATTCCTGACCAGTTTCTTTAACCATGGCCGCATCAACATTTTTATAAATCATCTGACTTTGAAGTTTTGCGGATGCAGAGAAGTGAAATTCCCGGGCTCCGCTTGCTTTAGCAATTTGTGCAAGGTTTTCAAATTTGATGCCGCTACCCGGCATTATTTTGATGCGATTTTCTGCTTTCTTTACTATTTGCCCAAGCAAATCCAAACCCTCCAAGGCCGTAATGGCTTGTCCTGAAGTTAAAATGCGCTGGCATCCGAGTTTAATGATTTCCTCCAACGCGATAAATGGATCTTTGGCCATATCAAATGCCCGGTGGAAAGTTACCTCCATTGGTCTCGCACATTCTATGAGCATTTTCATGCGCAGGTAATCGATGGTTCCGTCAGCATTCAGCATCCCAACAACAATCCCTTTGGCCCCATATGCTTTGGCTGCAAAAATGTCCTCCTTCATGGTTTCAAACTCATCGTTAGAGTAGAAAAAATCACCCGTACGTGGCCTGATCAGAACAAAAACAGGGATGCTGAGGTTTTGACAGGCATATTTTATAATGCCTGCTGAAGGTGTAAGTCCTCCTTCACTGAGCGCTGAGCATAATTCTATTCTGTTGGCGCCGCCTCTTTCAGCAGCCAGGGCTGACTCGATGGAAGCAGCACATATTTCAATCTGGATATTTGCTTTCACAATCACTGTTTTTAAGCGTACAAAGCTATAAAGAAATAGCTCCCACTGAAAGGTTTGGTTGCATTCGACCGAAAGTAACTCATGATAATCATTTTATCTTCTCATTTGTTAATTATTTATTGATTATAATGCTCCGGACCTGAAAATTGGAAATATCCATTCTTCGTTTCGAGATTATTTTTTATTCACTAACTCATACATTAATAATATGAAAAAGGTATTGATAACACTGGATTACGATCCAACCGCTCAAAAAGTTGCAGAAACAGGCTATACTTTGGCTAAATCATTGGGAGCTAAGACAACATTGCTACATATTATTACCGATGCCCATTACTATTCCACGGTAGGGGTTAACCCCATCCTGGGTTTTACAAATTATGCCAATGTTGTTCCCCTGCTCCTGGAAAATACGGAAAATCTTGAAGTGGAGACACTTAAATTTCTTGAAAGAACCAAATCCCATTTAGGTGATGCGACAATAGATACCATCGTAAAGCAAGGCGATTTTGCGGACTCCATTCTGGAGACAGCAAAGGAAATTGGCGCTGATATTGTTGTGATGGGTTCACATAGTCGGCGATGGTTAGAAAATATTTTGATGGGTAGTGTAACGGAAAAGGTTTTAAAAAACACTGAGATTCCATTGTTTATTGTGCCGCTAAAGCATAAAGAGTAGGAGTGGAGCATGTTAGCAGCCGATGGTTTGGCTCTGGGATAAATCAATGGTGCAAGGGATAAAATCCCGGACGTATTTCAGTCCGGGATATTAACCCTCGTCGGGAAAAGATCAGATTGTAAGTTATGAAATGCTTCCCGGGTATTTCGTTAATCAGACGCTATGTATATTTTCGTTTTACACAAACGATGCTTCCATCTCAATGGCCTTGGGGAACAATATGTTGTTTTCCAGGTGGATGTGCCGGTGCAGATCATCCTGAAATGCTTTGAGTAAGCCATAAGTTACCCTGTAGGTATTGCAGGCATCGACTGGCGCCTCATAGTTATTGCTTAGCCCGGCAATTAGTCGAAATCGCTCACCTTCATTTTCATGCTCTTGCATCATCATAGCAATAGGATTCTGAACATTGCCGAACATTGCTTTAGGCCTGGGCCCTCCGTAATTTTCAGCCTCTACCATTTTCTTAATATATGGAAACAAAACCAGTTCCTCCTTTTTCATGTGCTTGGTCAATTCACCGGCAGACTGTTTAAAATGCTCTTCTATTTCTTTCACCTCCGGATGCTTACTACCGTGAGCGTTAACTACTTTTATAAGATAAACAAACAACTCTGGTATGGCTTTTTCAACATACCGGTGGTGTTTTTTCTCGATGTAATCGGCGAGTAAATCCAGCGGCCATTGTGCCGGGTCGTTGTCATCGGCCGGTTTATTGGCAGTGAGGGTTTCCAGTTCGTTTAATACGGCTTGCTTATCGGCAGAAACTTCACTGCAGGCTTCGTCAAGAGAACGGTTGCCGCGGCAACAGTAATCAATGCCATGTTTGTCAAAAATTGAGGCAGTGCGGTAGTTTTCAGTTACGAAACTACCAACGGTTTTATTCATTTTTTCCATGATTTGTTTAGTTTTATAGCCACCAAGACACAAAGGCACAAGGTTTCACTAAGATTCATGTGTAACTATGAGTTTTAGTGACTTAGTGGCAATTTTAAATTTATCTCACTTTTTTTTGTAAGGCCAGTTTAAATACGAACCAGCAAAGAGCAATAGCTCCTGAAGCAAACAAGGTATCTCCAATGGTGCGCAACCAGCGGAAAGTTTCGAGTAAGGGTTGTTGCATAAATTCGGAAGAGCGTGCCCACCACATGCCAACATTGACACTGGCAATGGTTTGCAGGAATCCTACAGGCAATACGCTCAGGAAGATCATAAGTAACAAACCAATATTGATGGCCCAGAAAGAAAAGCCAAGTAGTTTTTCATTCCACACCTGATGTCGGTAGAGGCTTCGGAGCACAAACAACATAAGCCCGATGCCCAACATTCCATAAACACCAAACAGCGCGGCATGTCCATGGACCGGTGTTGTGTTCAGTCCCTGCATGTAGTAAAGGGCAATTGGCGGATTGATAAGGAAGCCGAAGATTCCCGCTCCCAGGAAGTTCCAGAACGATACCGAGAGCAAACTATAGATCGGCCATTTGTAATCGCGCAACCATTCGGTAGCTTTACTCAAACGATAGTTGTGAAATGCCTCAAAGCCAATAATTACCAGTGGTACTACTTCGAGCGCACTGAATGTGGCTCCAAGCGCCATTACAGCCATTGGAGTCCCGGTGAAGTACAGGTGATGGAAAGTGCCTAAAATTCCTCCAAAAAGAAAAATTATAGTGGAAAAAAGAACGCTGGATGTAGCTGTTTTGGTTCCCAATAATCCCATGCGGACAAACAGGAATGCCGCAACCACCGTCGCAAATACTTCAAAGAAGCCTTCTACCCAAAGGTGAACTACCCACCAGCGCCAGTATTCGGCAATGGCCAGATTGGTTTGTCTGCCCCACATTAAACCGGCTGCATAAAATACGGCAATGGCTGCCGAAGCAATCAGGAAGAGGATCAGCAGGTTTTTTTCTTCCGTTTTGCGTTTAAACACTGGAAGCAGCGGCCTTGCCATCAATGCAAGCCAGATAAATAAGCCCACCACTAAAAATATCTGCCAAAAGCGCCCAAGATCAACGTACTCATACCCCTGATGACCAAACCAGAAATTGGTAACAAGGCCAAGTTTTTGCATTACACCGAACCATTGTCCGGCAAGGGAACCAGCCACAATAATCAACAATGCGAAAAATAGGAAATTTACGCCCAGTTTCTGAAACTTCGGGTCGCGCCCTTCAATGGAGGGTACAATGTATAAACCTGTAGCAAGCCAGGCCGTGGCAATCCAAAAAATGGCCAACTGAACATGCCAGGTTCGGGAGATGGAATAGGGGAGGATTTCGGAAAGCGGGAAGCCATAAAGCGCCTGACCTTCAACGCCATAGTGCGCGGTGATAATACCCATGACCACCTGCACAAGAATAAGCAGATTTACTACCCAGAAATATTTCTCGACCGCTTTCATTGAAGGCGTAATGTTTTGTCGCATTAATGGATCTTCAACCGGATATTCCAAAGGATCATCCTCGCGTTTGCGGGCATGATAAAATATCAGGATGCCTATTCCAAGTAACAGCATTACCACGCTAAAACCAGTCCATAAAATGAGATCGCCGGTGGGTTTATTGCCGATGATTTCGTCGGGCGGCCAGTTGTGGGTGTAGGTAATGGTTTTGCCAGGCCGTTCGGTTATGCAAGCCCACGATGCCCAGAAGAAGAAGTCGCTCATCTGCTGCATCCGTGTCTGGTCTTTAATGGCATTTAGCGGAATGGCGTAGTCGTCGCGCAACTGATTGTAATCAGGATTATTCGTGAATAGCCCGGCGTAATGATTGCTCAAAAATGCCATTGCTTCAGCCCGGAGTGGAGTCAGGGTAAGGACATGGCTTGAAGGATCGTAGGTGTTTTTCCGCAACTCCTTTTGCAATCTTATTTGGAGTGCGGCCTTGTTCTCTGCATCAAGTAAATCGTATTTGGTTTCAAACTGCTCTTCCGACCATTTTTCAAGAATGAACATCGCTTCGCGGTGCAGGTAGTCGGCTGTCCAGTCGGGTGCCACATAGGCACCGTGGCCCCAAATGGTGCCGACTTCCTGGCCGCCCATGCTTTGCCACACGTTCTGCCCATCTTTTATATCCTGCCCGGTCATCAGCAAAGTGCCTTCAGTGGTTACCACCTTTTCCGGAACGGGCGGGGCTGCCTGGTATATCTCGATTCCATAATAGATTAAAACGGAAAACGATATGGTCATTACCAAAGCAAATCCAATCCATAGTTTTTTTTCTGCTTTCATAAAATTTATTTTTAGTTGAACCTGAGTTTTAAAACCTTCGGTGGCTGCAAGCCACTGAAGGGTAATCGCAATCTGAACTATCTTTTTAAAAAGGTTAACCCTTCCTTTAAGCCTGCCGCCATTGAGTAGATGGAGGTCGTTTCCAGCACATCCTTCAATTCGTTTCGTATAATCACAAACCGTTTATGCGCAGGGCAGGGTTGCTCCGAAGAGCAACTCTTCAGTCCTAGCCCACATTCCGTGTAAACGGCATCTCCATCCATAACTTCCACAATTTCTGCAATCATTTTCTCTTTCATTTCAAGGATGGAAATATAAAATCCACCAGACTTTCCTCTAGAGGATGTTATGATATCGGACTTTACAAGTTGCTGCAAAATTTTTGCAGTGAACGCCACAGGCGAATCAATGGCCTGCGATATATCTACCAGACTCGCCCGCTCATCATTAAGCGATTGGCGGGCAATGTGTACCGTGGCCCTTATGGCGTATTCACAGGCTTTTGAGAACATGGTGTGACTTTGATCGCACAAAAATATAGAATTTTTTAATTCGGATAAGTATGTCCTAATATATTTATAAATTTCTGCTAGCAAAATTTCTAGATATAGCGGATGAAAGGGGGGGGGGGGTATGTGGCTGCCTGTTTTTTGCTTAAATTAATAAATCTTTTATACATAAACAATCACACGATGCGGGAACGCTGGATTTCAGTATTGGTTTTTGTCCAGAATCAAATTTATTAAATGACTGATAAATAGTTTTTGAAATGTAAAGTCGTTTTCTCTATCAGGCAGGTAAAATAAAGCTATTTTTTTCTGGTTTGTATGCAGGATGACCTTGCAGTATGACCTTTCTGATCCTTTTAATTTTGAATAATAATTATGAAGCGTGAATTTCTCAAAGTCTCTGAAGTCAACTTCAACTTCAGGTTTAATATATTTTCCCATTGGATTATTGCTTTTTATCATCATAAATTTTTGCTCCCGATCAATAAGTATGTTGTAAGTGCTGGATCCGAACCTGAAGTAAAAAAGCATAACTACTAAAAGGGCAAAAGCCATAATAAGCATCACAGATAGCATTTCGTTATCGAACAAACCATAACAAGCTGAAAATAAAACTATTAACATCCACACGATTAACTTAAGCGTATCAGGTTTGTTTATAATGTTGAATTTCTGGCTATTGCCTTCGATCTTTACATCAAATTTTTGCTCTTCCGAGATTCTATTCAGTTCATTTAAGTTGAGTTCAGGGTTGTTGGGGACTTCTGGAAATGCATCCTCCAGCTTCCGGATTTTTCGCAATTCAGCCCTGATAATTTTCAATTCCTTAAGCATTTTCTGTCTTTTATTTGCACTTACATGAACGATAAATGTAAAGTGGCGATTATAAGGGCTTATAAACATCAAGTAACTCAACCTCAGCAACCAGGGTGCTGAAAGCTGGGATGGTACCCTGCGAATTAGTTCCATAGCCCAGTGCGTATGGTATGATAAACAATGCTTTCCCCCCATTCCTCATCATACCAATGCCCTCTTCAAAACCGGGGATCAAACTTTTTTTGCCAAAATCAAACACCAAAGGTTCCTTACGGTCGCGTGAAGAATCAATTTTAGTTCCATCAAGCAAGGACATCGTATAGTGGACCTTAACTTTATTGCCAGCCTGGGGTTTACTTCCTGTACCCGAAATTTTTTCAAAATAGTATAATCCGCTAGCAGTAGGAGTTCCAGACAGCTTGTTTTTTATGATATACTCCCTGATACTTTCTTGTTCTTTTACCTTTTGCTGATCTGCGGTAAATAATACCTTGTTACTGGTTGATTGAAGGTATGAGTCAATATCTTTATAGAAAACAGGGTAATTTTCAGTAGGAATATTCACGGAGAGAAAGTTCATTAATAATTTGGCATTGCTGGCATCGCCATTATTGTATAAATCGTTGATTAGTTGAAGGTAACTGCCTCTTACGAAATCAAGAAAGGCCCTGATATTAGTGGATGGAATTTGAGATTTCTTTAAGGCTTCATAGCTCAGGTTCTGGATTTTAAGCAGATGAGTTTTGCTACCTCCGGTATATGGTTCACTGCTGACTTTTTTGACCCAGCCTTCCGGGTGTAAATAATTTTTCAAATCAAGTGAGTTATTTTGATCATAAGCAATGCTAAAATAAAAAGGTCGGTAAAATTGATTTGACTTTAAAATATCCAACAAGAGTTGACCCAATTTATTCATCTCAGTTTTATCCATTTCAATGATCGTATTGGGATTGACCCACCAGGAAAAATCTTTTCCAGATTGTAAATCTGTGACGGTAATGATTTGTGACTGCCAGGGGATACTTTTTAAGGATGAAAATTCAGCGGCGGTAAATGAAACTGGTACTGATAATTTTGTGGTCAAATACTCAAAATACCAGTTTGTGTGCATAAAACCGGTTAAAAGAGGCTTAATGTCGGCTCTGAAGTTTTCTGTTAACTGTAGATATAGCATTGGATGATACATAAGATCATAATAGAAGATAAGCGTGGAATTATCGTCACATGAATTCATGCTATTGCGTGCAAATTCAAGCAAAACATCGTTGAATCCGCCGCGCTGCCGGCCTTCTTTGTATGCAATCAACGCTGAATCGTTTTTGCCTTTGGCCAGGTAATGAAGTGCCAGTTCGCCCCAATAGATAGTGGTGCGCGAATAGGGATCCGATGGTAATGATTCGTTTTTATACTCAGGATTGATTTCAAAGATTCTTTCAATGGCCTCACTGGCTTTTTTTATTCCATTGTACGTGAGTTTAGGCAGGTCATCACCTATTTGGGTCATTTGATGGTAAAGGCCATCTCCAAGGTAAAACTGTACTTCTGGGTTCTTATCATCTAAATCCGCTGCTTTTTGCATAAATAAAGCTGTCGAGTTATAATTCCGGGCATCAGGTTGCTTTTTGTATTCGGCTTTTACCTTTAGCAGAAGGGATATTACTTCTTTTTGCCGGGCAAGTCTTCGACTTTCAGTGTCAAAAATTGCCGGGTACCACCCGGGGAAAAGCTTCATCAGGATGAAGGTAACTGCCATTATAGAAATTGAAATAACCCATAACAGGGATTTGTATTTTTGCCATAACCCACTGGCAGCACTTTTCTTATTTACTGTGTTTTCTACATTCTGAGCAACTGGCATTTCCGATACCTTTGGAACACTTGCCACTTTTTCCTTTTTTACTGCCGGTTGAGTAGGTGGCTTAATGACCGGTACAGGGATGTCAATCAGGGTTTTGTCATCGTCAAAGTTAGCGGGAGACCTGGTTTCCAGGGTGCTTTTGTCTGGCTTAACCGTTTCAAGTAATGCCTGTTTAAAAGCGGCACAAGACTGATAACGCTGTGCAGGGTCTTTGTGCGTGGCTACTTTTAGGATTTTATCAATTTCCGGGTATTTTACCAGTTCAGGTAATGGTTCAAAAACAATTTTTGTGTAAATCTGGAAACTGGAAGTTGTTGTGCTATCGTAAGGTGGTTTCCCATTCAACATATAAAACAAGGTAACACCAAGGGAATAAATGTCACTGCGATGATCAAGGCTCTTATCGGTATTCACCTGTTCGGGGCTCATATAAACCGGTGTACCAATCTGGGTGCCGGTTGCGGTCATATCATCCTTACTGCCCAGCAATTTTGCAATACCAAAATCGAGTATTTTAACCGTTCCAGAAGGTTCAACATAGATGTTGGAAGGTTTGACATCGCGGTGAACAATGGATTTGTTGTGCGCGTATTCAAACGCATCAAGAACCTGGGTAAAAATAGTAAGCACTTCAGTGAGGGGCATCGCGCCTTCTCTTTTAATGCGCACATTCAGGTCTTCACCTTCGAGATATTCAAGGATTATCGCGAGCAGGTCGGGGCGCTCCTCGTAATCAATTACCCGGGTAATGTTCATATGATTGAGGCCGGCCATAAAGCGGGCTTCATTCTCAAATCGTGCGCGGATATTGGCATTGGAAGTCAGGATGGGGTTCAGCACTTTTATGGCAACTTTCGACTGAAGTTTTTCATGTGTTGCTTCATATACCGAAGCCATCCCACCTTCACCAATCAAACGGGTGATTCTGTAATGTTGGATTTTTTCTCCTATCATTGCCTGCCGGATTTATTGTTCTGTTTTAAAAACCAGTTCTGTATGTCCAATTTTAAGCCTGTCGCCGTTACTCAGGTATATTTTATCGAAGCGTGTTAAGCGTTTGTCATTGTGAAAGGTGCCGTTGGTGCTTGGCTCTTTGTTGTCACTGATGCTTCCGTCATCGGTAATGATGCACTGCAATTCGCCAAACTGTTCCACAACTTCAATCAGGCAATGTTTTTGACTGATGTACCTGTCATCAGGTATAATCAGACCAGCCTTTCGGCCAATAATATTCTGACCTTTTACCAGCGGGAATTCGGTATCATCGCTTATGCGAATCAGGCGTGGATGTAAATCCTTTCTTTCGACAGGTTCAACAATGGTTCTATCCTCGTTTATTTTTTGCCCCGGAGCAGAGGATGGAATGTTAAAAACCAATACCTGTTGACATCCAGGGCATTTTACCATCGCCTTTTCCTTATCCTTAGGCAATTTGCTTTCAGCAATCTGAAAGATCTTCTGACATTTTGAACATTTTAGCTGCATAATACCGGGTTTTAGCTCCAGTCGTTGATTTCATCAAAATTATCCTCAAGGTCAGCCAAATCATCATCCATTGATTCCAGCACATCTTCTGAGACATCCTCAGGCATATCTTCCGAGATTTCGCCATCGAATTCAATTTCACCTGTCGTAGGTTCTTCCGTTTCAAGTGCCCCGGGGTTCAGTACCGTAACTTCCGATTCATCTATCACCTGATCATCGTTCTCGTCTACTCCAATCACATCAGCCATTTGGTCATCATCTACATCAGCCAGTAAAACTTCGTCGGTGCCATCAGCATCAAGGTCGGCTGTCATAATACTGCCATCTGATGCCACCTCGGGGGTGGTTAATTCAGCAGGATCGTGTATGATTACTATCTCATCTTCAGTTAATTGTCCATCCTCATTCAAGTCAACATACATGGCATCAGCACTACCATCCTGGTTCAAATCAACCAATATTGCATCAGCAACGCCGTCAGCATTTGAGTCCAACCCCATGACGTGAGGGGATGCAGCGTCATCTTCAGTAGTTACAACTTCTATCTCAATTTCTTCTGATGCTGAGTATTCATCGGCATTGCTCTCGTATTCAATTGCAGGTAAATCATGCTGATCGGTGGTTTGAAATTCTACGGTTGGTTGATTGTTTTCATCCAGCTCTTCAGTATAAAAAGTATTGTAATACTCCCCTTGCCACGAAAAAACACCGCCCGCACCAAGTTCTTCCCGTGCAGAGGAAAAAGCCTCTGAAAAAGACATCTCGTCATTTACTGTCCCAGTGCTCGCTATAGGTGCCTCATGAGGGTTCCACGCCTGCGATATTGGTTCTTCAGAAGAAGCCTCCACGGTGGGCTGTTCTATCACCTCAAATACGCCATCCTCATTTGTGTCGGCAATTAGGGTATCAGCAATGTTGTCGCCATCGGTGTCGAGGAAAATTTCCGTAATTTCCTCACTAGATGACTGATCATTTAAGGCTATACCTGCGATTGCCGCACCTACCGCCATAACCATGGACGTTTTCCGGCTAATGGTTTTCCCTGATTTCGGGTCTTTAATATCTTCGTAGGGAACCGCAATTACTTTTGCCTCCCTGTTGCCCGTTTTCTTGTTGTCTTTATCCATGGTTTTTGTTGGATTTAAAAGATATGATCAGAAATTATCGTTTCCATTTGGTTTTACAAATCATGCAATAGCCCCGCTTATCCATATTTTCAAAAGGCTCGGCTCCAAGAAATTTAAAACATCCGGGGCAGATGTATGTCTTCTTAAATTGTTCCTCAAGTTCTGCCAGTTGATCCTGTACATTGCCCGTTACTGCCGTTGACAAAATTCCAAGTGCACTACCTACCAATGGGATAAAAGATAATCCGGCCCTAATTCCCGTGCTTTTTAGGCTGTTTCTTTTAATTATCATCCGCTTCTGCCTAAAGTACTGCTCATAAATATCCTGTAATTTAAAAAATTCCTCATAAATCAATTCCTGCTTCTTAAAAGCTTCATATTCAATTCCTTTCTTGATATTTCCTGAGTTTAAAAGAGTTAATAGAAATTTTGTGCTGATCGGATAACAGGCAAGCCTTAATTCATCCGCTTCAACAAAGGATGATTGCATTATTCTCCGGTCATTAATAAAAGTGCCATTGCTGCTTCCCAGGTCAGTTATCAGAAACTCATTATCTGTCAGTTGCTTAATAGAGCAATGTTTGCTGCTGACTTTATCGCTCTTTATTACAAGGTGGTTTTCGGGAGATCGTCCTATAAGCAGCACTTCGTTCATGGTTGCAGGTCTTGGCTAATATTAACAATATGAAGAATTAACTTATGCTTTGAATTTTAAGTAGGTAAGCCGAATAATTATCAGATGAATTGCCTTCACACAGGTTTTTTATATGCGATAGCTTTGATTTGTCATCCTCATCTGAAGCAATGATTTCCTGAAGCTGACTATCGGTTACCCCATTGTAAATACCGTCGGTGCACAAGAGCAGATAATCATTGGGCAATATTTCCCGGATGATGTGAAAATCGGGTTTTGTCCGCTGAACGTTGTTCCCCTGCAAGGCTCTTACAATTATATTGGATTTTGGGTGATGTTGTGCTTCTTCAGAAGTGATAAGCCCTTGTTTTACCCATTCGTTGACCAGACTGTGGTCAGTTGTTTTCCAGCAAATCTCACCCTTTCGGAAATGGTAGAGCCTGCTGTCGCCGCAATGTGCAACTAATACTCCTTCCTGATTCAGCAGAGCCAACACAAGCGTTGTTCCCATACCTTTGGATTCAGGGTTGTGGTCAATATAATCATCAAAAACGTTTTGAACATATTCAAAAGCTTCCATTAAAAGTACTTCGGTAATTGATTCAGACAAATAAGGCTCAAGAAAAGTGGCGAATGTTTCAGCGGCCAGTTTGCTGGCAATTTCCCCTTTTGCATGACCTCCCATGCCGTCGCACAAGATAAACAACTTATCGTTTGGCGATGCGCATCCATGCAATGGGAAGATGAAATCTTCCATATTATCGCGCCTGCCCTGGCAGAAAATTGAGCCGCTGATGGATAATCCAATTTTCATTTTTCGTGGATATATGGAGATGTTTTGTTCCTGAAGCTATTTCACTACCGAAATGGGCATATCACGCGAAGCATTCCCTTCAATGATGGGCGTTTGCTTGCTGTCAGTAAAGTTTATTACGTTGGCTTTTACGTAAGTGAAAATCTCCCCCAGATTTACAATTCCGTCTTTATCCCTGTCTGCGCTGCCTTTGAGCCCTTTTATGAGATAATAGGTAAATGCCCCTTGTCTCATCTTCATGTTTTCTTGCGAGGTTTCAGTGTTTTTTGAAGACATCATAATCACAACATTGGTTTCTGATATGGCTGTTGTGGCAGTGGAAGGAGTAGGCGTCCCGTGATAAATGCTGCCCGAAAAGCAGGCATCAGCAAAGCAGACTTTGTATTTTGCCGGGTATTTCTTAAACACTGCTTTTACTTCATTGTGCTGTAAAAGCGAGCTAAACTGATCGGTAATATCTGTAGGACAAAAAGCATTTTCGGCTCCGTGGCCAGAAAAGAAAAACAGGAGCATATCATCAGCAGTAGCTTTTGAAAAAACATCATTCATTGTTTTGATGATGTTGTTTTTATTTGCAGCCTCATCAATCAGCACCGCTATGTGCTCATCAGGGATTCCTCCGCCTTCGCAACTCTTCAAATAGGCGTAAAACCGGTAAGCATCATCATCCGAAAAGCGTAAATCCAGATTTTGACGTTTGTAATCGGCGCAACCTACAATTACGGCAAATATTTGGGGTTGCTGGGCAATGCCTGATTTGATCGTAAAGAGCAAAATCAGAAATGTGACTGAGATTATTCGCATAATGCTTCAGATAAAGGGTGATTGTTGGATGAACTGATCAAGCCAATAAAAAATATGTGCTATTTTTGCTTCTGCCGGACGAAAATTTCGCTTTGGCTAAACCCTTCATTTTTAATGAATTTTCTGAACTGCTTCCTGGTTGCTGTAAATTCGTAGGGTGGAACTGTGTCTTTTGCGCTTTCTGCGACTTCTATCAGTCGGCTAATGTCTTCCTGACCGCTAATGCTGCTGAAAGTAAGTTCACCTCGTGAAAGTTGTAATTTTCGCACTTCCCAACTGTTTTCATCATATAGCAAATTCAGAAAGTAAACTCCTTTAAATTTTCGTATCACATTTTGGTCGCTGATCTGAAAGAGGGTATCAACAAAATGAAAGGATGCGAACAGACTATCACCCTCTTTTTTGACGGATATTTTTTCGTGGGTGGTAAGGTTAAATATTGTATCCCCTGTGAGTTGCTCGTCATCGCTCAACTGACTAAGATGGGTTATTACCTCATAATTAAAGCTACGCTGAATAACCGATTCATTAATAAGCAGTAAAGAGCTATCTTCAAGGCTTATGTATTCGCCTCGTAATCTGTTCGGAATTTTGGACAAGTTTTCGGAACCTGTTGGTTGTGGCTCTGTAAAAGTTGTTGGTGGGTCACAGGATAATAAGCACGTTATCAAGGCAAAAGCCATAACGGAGTTGCGGGTTTTCATGTTCTTTGAATGTGCTTGTTAAATTTCCGTTTGTAATAAAACCGCGGGTGTGATTCTATTTCACCAGGGGGCAAAAAATCACTCAAATATATGGAAAAATTAATTTGTTAATAATGTCTGTATAAAAAAAAATAAATATTATTTATCACACAAGAAGAGGATTTTGAATAGAGATTCCTGGTGTGGATAGAAGGATAATTGGGGGTTGTGTCTCAAAGTTGTGCAGGGATAATTTTGCCATTATTAACAACCTGATTGAAAACGTTTAGAAGGTTTATGCCCTAAAAGCAATGATCTGATAATAATCTATATAGTGTCCATCCAAAAAGCCCGACACCTTTATGGAGAGAAGCTCAATGTTACACATCAAATTCCATCCAGGAAACGCCAATTTGTTTATATAAACAGCACTACACAGATTGTTACAAACCGTGGCTCTGAATTTATGAAACGGATAAGCGACTAAATGGACGGACACTATCAAAAGTAAGCCTCACCAATTTACATAAAGGCTGCCGCCCCTCCTAGAAGAGCGCCAAATACAGTGACCAATATAATAATACCAATGAGTGAAATTACCAGTCCTGCAATAGCTAATCCTCTTGGCTCTTTAAATACACCCACAAATGATAATATCAGGCCTAACAACCATAGGATCCAACCTAAAACCGGGACCCAAACTAAAAATATTGCGACTAGGGCCAGGACGAAACCAGCAGTGCCAACACCATTTGATTTCCTGTCATTCTGATTAATAATCACCGTTTGTCCTGATTGATTTTGTGGATTTTGTGGATTTTGTACATTATTTTCCATAACTGATGTTATTTATTAGTTCCTACTCATAAGGCTTTTCAGAATCCGCCCCGTTTTAATGTGGTGGCTGGTCTCCACTTTTTACTGAATTGCATTTTGGTTATGCGCTGATTGCAATTATGATGAATCATAAATAGGGGGCTCTCGTGTTCGTTTCATGGTACTATTATGTTTATTGAACATGCTGATATTGAATGAACATAACTATAGCCGCGTATTTTTAATCTATTGAGTGGTGATAAGTCTATGCTGAGTTATATTGTTAGCGGATGGCGAAATTTACGAATTATTTTTAAAAATATCTAATTATTTTTTTTAAAATCTCTTATATCGATTTTTTTTATGATAAATTAATTGAATTGCCCCTGTTTTTTATCAGATATTTTAAGGCTATAACCTCTGCTATATTATCATTCCAATCAATTTGACGGATACTTGAACTACATTAGCAACTTAATAACCCTGTTGATCCACTACAATTTCCTTTTTCATATCTTTGCCCCATGCAGGAAACCATTCTTATTCTCGATTTTGGTTCGCAATATACGCAACTTATCGCCCGTAGGGTCAGGGAGTTAAATGTATATTGTGAGATTCATCCGTTTAATAAAATTCCGGAAATTACCCCCTGGATTAAGGGCGTAGTGCTTTCGGGAAGCCCGTTTTCGGTGCGCGATACCGATGCACCTTATCCGGATTTATCCAAAATACAGGGAAAAGTACCGCTGTTGGCTGTGTGTTATGGGGCGCAGTTTCTGGCGCACACTTCGGGTGGTGAGGTTATGCCTTCTAAAATCAGGGAATATGGCCGGGCCAACCTGGGATTTATTGATTTCAGCAATCCGCTGCTTGCCGGCTTCAATCAGGGCAGTCAGGTGTGGATGTCGCATGGCGATACCATTCTACACAAACCCGAAAACTTCAACGTGATTGCCAGTACCGCCGATGTTGCCATTGCCGGTTTTCAGGTGGCGCACGAGCAAACCTGGGGCATTCAGTTCCACCCGGAAGTATATCATTCCACCGAAGGCTCAACCCTGCTCCGCAATTTTGTGGTTGATATCTGCGATTGTCATCAGGATTGGACACCCGCTTCGTTCGTGGAATCTACCATCGCCCAACTTAAAGAGACAATTGGCAACGATAAGGTAGTGCTTGGCCTTTCCGGTGGTGTAGATTCATCGGTGGCTGCTGTTTTGCTGCATCAGGCCATTGGCAAAAACCTGAATTGTGTTTTTGTGGACAATGGATTGCTACGCAAGGATGAATTTGCCACCGTGCTCGAATCATACAAGCATATGGGCCTCAACGTGAAAGGGGTAGATGCCGGTGATCAGTTTCTGGCTGCCCTTTTGGGGATAAGCGACCCCGAGCTGAAACGTAAGGCTATTGGCAAAACCTTTATCGAAGTTTTTGACCAGGAAGCGCACTTAATCAGTGATGTTAAATGGCTGGCACAGGGCACTATCTATCCCGATGTGATTGAATCAATTTCGGTGAATGGCCCTTCTGCAACCATTAAATCGCACCACAACGTGGGCGGTTTGCCCGATTTTATGAAATTAAAAGTGGTAGAACCGCTAAATACCCTTTTTAAAGACGAAGTTAGGCGCGTGGGACACAGCCTTGGCATTGATCCGGCCATACTAAACCGCCATCCATTCCCTGGTCCGGGATTGGGCATTCGTATTCTGGGTGAAGTAACTCCCGAAAAAATCAGGATTCTTCAGGAAGCAGATGCGATCTTTATCAATGGGCTGAAGTCAACCGGATTGTATCAGGAAGTCTGGCAGGCCGCGGTTATTCTTCTTCCGGTTAAATCTGTGGGTGTGATGGGTGACGAGCGCACCTACGAATACGTGGTGGCTTTGCGGGCCGTTGGTTCAACCGATGGCATGACTGCCGACTGGTCGCACCTGCCATTTGATTTCTTGTCGAAGGTTTCAAACGACATCATCAACCGGGTAAAAGGCGTGAACCGCGTGGTTTATGACATTAGCTCCAAACCGCCTGCAACCATTGAATGGGAATAGATTCTTCATATTAACCAAAGAATTTCGATTGTGAAACGAATTGTCATCTGGTTTTTCTTCTTCTGCATTAGTATTGTAATTTATGCCCAGGAAGGTGGGATAAAGCGATCGCGGGTTATAGAAACATACAAGGGAAAGAAGTATTATATTCACTTTGTGGATGAAGGGCAGACTTTATCTGCCATTGCACGCGCATATGAAGTGAGTGTGGAGCATATTAAGCAGGTTAATCCAGATTCCGGAGAAGCGCTGAAGCCCAACCAAATGTTGATGGTTCCATTCCTGGAAGTAGAGAGTACCAAACCACCAGTTGTACCCACCGAAGATAAAAAGTTGCCCATTGTAGTATCCCCTGATCAGGAGCCGCAAAGAGATAGTAGTCGCCTGATTCAGCATACAGTGACACCCAAAGAAACCTGGTATGCCTTGTCGCGCCAATACAAGGTTCCTGTAAAAGAAATTATCAGTATCAACCCTGGGGTTGATACCTTAAAGATAGGCATGACGGTGCTTATTCCCCCGGCAAAAGCTCCGGTTGCGGACTTGCCACCACGTTCGGGTTACTATGCATATGAGGTTGCCTCTCAGGAAACACTTTATGGTATTGCTTCACGGCACAATCTTACCATTGATCAGCTGGTAACCATAAACCCGGTGCTTAAGGAAGGACTGAAAGCAGGTCAATGGATTTACCTTCCTGGAAAGGAAAACGAAGAAACTGCACAAACCAGTAGTGATTTTATCCGTCATGAGGTTCAACGTCGTGAAACATTGTACAGCATTTCAAAACAGTACAATGTTGAGATTAAGGATATCCTTCAGGTAAACCCAGGTATGGATGGCCGGCTTAGGAAGAATGATATCATCCTGATCCCCAATAAGAAAAAGATAAAGCCTGTAGATAAACCCTTTCAGGATGCTGTGGTGCAGGGTAGGGACATAAATCTCGAAGCCGTTACGCCCAGACCCGTCCGATCGGGAAATTGCGTCAATCAGCCTCATGAACAGGTTTTTAATGTTGCGCTGCTGATTCCTTTTCAGTTGAATTATACCGATAGTATTTCCATGGGCGAAGCAGGATCGCTTAAATCGCCTTCAGAATATCGTTCCTTTGATTTCATTCAGTTTTATGAAGGAGCATTAATTGCTGCCGATGATGCTTCAGATAAAGGTTTAAAGGTGAAAATGCATGTTTTTGATACCGATGCAGGCAGTAGTACCTACAAAACAAATCAACTGTTGGCTTCCGCATCGTTAAAGGGCATGGATTTGATCATTGGCCCATTTTTTGTCAATAGTTTTGAAAGGATTGCTGAATTTGCAAAGGATCATAAAATACCCATTGTAAACCCGCTTTCGCAACGAAATGAAATACTTGACGACAATCCATTTGTGATCAAGATGCAGCCCTCTACATGGAGTGTTTACAATAATACTGCCCGTAAAATTGCGGAAACCTATCCTGAAGCTCATTTTACCCTGATGCGCCGTAATGATTCCGAAAACAGTAGCATGGCTTCTATTTTTCATTCTGCTTTGAGCAAAGTCATTGCTGATCCCGGTCAGTTGCATGAAATTGTTTATAGTCAGGTACATGAAGCCGGGTTGATTAAAACCCTTGTGGCCGGGAAACCAAATGTTATATTTATGCTGACTTCTGATAAAGCATTGATCCCGGCTTTACTTCGCCGCCTAAACGATAATCAGGAAAAATACAACATCACCGTGGTTGGTCTTACGGATTGGCAAGATATGGAGATGGATCTTAATTACCTGAATAACCTGAACGGCCATTTTTTCTCACCCTGGTTTGTGAATTATTCTTCTTCTGAGGTGACGAAGTTTATTAGCGAGTTCAGACGCCGTTTCGAGGGTGAACCCGAACAGGTGCATTACGCTTATCATGGCTACGACTTTACCCGTTATTTTTTAGATGCGATGTATAATTTCGGGCCCGATTTTCTGGATTGTATCACAGAAATAAGAAATCCAATGCTCAGTAGCGATTTTCGCTTTTATGAGGTGCCTTCCGGAGGTTATGAGAATACTGGCGTAGCAGTTTATAAGTTGAATAATTTTGAAATGGAATTATTGAAGTGAGGTTTTAGTCAGATAGTCGGTTAGTTGTTAGTCGGTTAGTCGTTAGTCGGTTAGTCGTTAGTCGGTTAGTTGTTAGTCGGTTAGTCGTTAGTCGGTTAGTCGTTAGTCAATAGTCTCGCGAATCAATGCACTCTCGGGATTTCGCTACGCTCAAGTTAGTCGTTAGTTGGTTAGTCTGTTAGTCTGTTAGTCTGTTAGTCGTTAGTCTGTTAGTCATTGGTCTTTAGCTTTTGGTCTTTGGTGGCTCCATAGCTTAATTTAGGTCATTGGGCTTTAGTCTCCGTCTCTCAGTCTCCCTGTCGCCCCCTCGCCCCCTCGCTGAAGTCGTCGCACGTCCTTTGAAAATTCAAAATAAGATTCTTATCCAATTATCCTATTTCAAAGGGATTTATTTGTACCTTTGCACACAATTTTATAATTTCTCACTGTACGCATGATAAACATTACATTACCAGACAATTCGGTAAGACAATATCCCGAAGGGACCACATCACTTGAAATTGCCCGAAGCATTAGCGAAGGACTTGCACGCAACATCCTCAGTGCTGAGGTGAATGGTGAGGTTTGGGATGCCACCCGTTCAATACAGAACGATGCCAGCCTGAAACTACTTACCTGGGACAATGCAAAAGGTAAGGCAACCATGTGGCATTCATCTGCTCACTTGATGGCTGAAGCCATAGAGCAACTATATCCTGGCGTTAAATTCGGCATTGGCCCGGATATTGAAAATGGTTTTTATTATGACATGGACTTTGGTGATTATGAAATTTCAGCCGAAGACCTGGAAAAAATTGAAAAACGAATACTGGAACTGGCTCGCGAAAAACAAACCTTCAACCGCAAGGCTGTTTCAAAAAGCGAAGCCCTTCAGTATTTTACCAATAAGAATGACGAGTATAAACTCGAATTGATTCGCGATCTTGAAGATGGCCAGATCACTTTTTACGAAAGTGGCTCTTTTACTGACCTTTGTCGTGGCCCCCATTTGCCCGATACCGGATTTATTAAAGCGGTGAAGCTGCTGAATATTGCCGGGGCTTACTGGCGTGGCGACGAAAAGCGCAAACAGCTTACCCGAATTTATGGCATCACTTTCCCGAAACAAAAAGACCTTGCCGATTATCTTGTTTTACTTGAAGAAGCCAAAAAAAGGGATCATCGTAAGCTCGGTAAAGAACTGGAACTCTTCACTTTTTCACAAAAAGTAGGGTCGGGACTTCCGTTATGGTTGCCAAAAGGTGCAATATTACGCGACCGTCTGGAACGTTTCCTGAAGAATGTTCAGCAAAAAGCCGGATATCAGCCGGTAATCACACCGCATATTGGAAATGTTGATCTTTACAAAACCTCTGGTCATTTCCAGAAATACGGAAAGGATAGTTTTCAACCAATTTCAACCCCTGTTGAAGGTGAACAGTTTATGCTAAAACCGATGAATTGTCCCCATCACTGCGAGATATATTCTTCGAAACCGCGTTCATACAAAGATTTACCTATTCGTTTTGCAGAATTTGGTACAGTTTACAGATACGAGCAGAGTGGAGAATTGCATGGATTGACTCGCGTGCGGGGATTTACACAGGATGATGCACATATTTTTTGCATGCCCGATCAGTTGAAAAGCGAATTCATTGCTGTGATTGATATTGTACTGCATATTTTCAAAACCCTTGATTTTCAAGATTATACGGCCCAAATTTCATTGCGCGACCCCTTAAATACCGAAAAATACATCGGAAGCGATGAAAACTGGGAAAAAGCCGAATCCGCTATTATAGAATCTGTTAAGGCCTCAGGCATTGAAGCTGTTGTGGAATATGGTGAAGCGGCTTTTTATGGCCCGAAACTGGACTTCATGGTAAAAGATGCGCTTGGCCGGAAATGGCAGTTAGGTACCATTCAGGTGGATTATAATCTTCCGGAAAGGTTTGATCTTGAATATATTGGAAGTGATAACCAGAAGCACCGTCCGGTAATGATCCACAGGGCTCCTTTTGGCTCTATGGAGAGATTTGTTGCAGTGTTGATTGAACATTCTGCCGGTAATTTTCCTTTATGGCTTACACCTGATCAGTTTATAATATTGCCAATCAGTGAAAAATATCTGGAATATTCAAAAAAACTTTTAAATCTGCTGAATAATTACGAAATTCGCGGCCTTATTGACGAAAGGAGTGAGAAGGCCGGACGGAAGATCAGGGATGCAGAGTTGAAAAAGATTCCTTTTATGCTGATTGTTGGCGAAAAGGAAGAAGCTGATGGCACTGTTTCCGTAAGGCGACATGGTCAAGGAGACCTTGGTACATTCACCATTGCCGACTTTGCCGAAATGATCAATACAGAAGTCAAAACCGTTTTGCAATAATAATTTTCACTAATTAAAGGAGGACAAGCATATAGCTACGCCATTTAGAAATCAGCGCGATAACCGTTTTACACGTAAAAAAGAGGATCCGCACCTGATTAACGAAAGAATCAAAGCCCCGGTTGTAAGGGTAGTAGGAGACAATGTTGAACAAGGAATATACAACCTTAAGGATGCCATTGCTATGGCGCAAAGGTTAGAGTTGGACCTTGTGGAAATTTCTCCCACAGCCAATCCACCGGTTTGTAAATTAACCGATTACAAAAAGTTCCTTTACGAACAAAAGAAGAAGCAAAAGGAAATCAAAGCCAAATCTGCGAAGATTGTGGTGAAGGAAATCAGGCTCGGCCCTAATACCGATGAGCATGATTTTAACTTTAAACTCAAACACGCCATGAAGTTCCTTGAAGAGGGTGCCAAGGTAAAGGTTGAGGTTTTCTTCCGTGGAAGGAGTATTGTTTATAAGGACCAGGGTGAGATTAAGTTGTTGCAGTTTGCTTCTTTGCTTGAAGAGTATGGAAAAGTAGAGAAACTCCCCTTACTCGAAGGAAAGCGCATGATAATGATTATTGCACCCAAAAAGTAGAAAGTTTTTTAATTAAAGCTCAATATAAACCCAATTAACAATTTGTGTAATGCCAAAAATGAAGTCGAAAGCCAGTGCAAAGAAAAGGTTTGACCTAACCGGTACTGGTAAACTGAAAAGGAAGCATGCTTACAAAAGTCACATCCTTACCAAAAAATCAACTAAGCGTAAACGTAACCTTACTTACAGCGCCATCGTTGATAAAGCAGATGTGAGAAATGTAAAGCTGATGCTTCAGTAAAACGTGTGTTAATTAATTTTTTAACCCTTGCTTTCAGCCCCAAAGATTCCTTCGTTTTGAAGGAGCGCTAAAGCGAAAACAAAAACAAAATGCCAAGATCAGTAAACGCAGTTGCCTCTAGGGCACGCAGAAAAAAACTCCTGAAGGCCGTCAAAGGACAATTTGGCCGCAGGAAAAATGTTTGGACGGTTGCTAAAAATGCATACGAAAAAGGCATGGTGTATGCATACCGCGACAGACGACAGAAAAAACGTAATTTCCGCAGTTTGTGGATTATCCGTATCAATGCCGGAGTACGGGCGTATGACATGTCATATTCCGTTTTCATGGGTAAACTCAAACAAAAGAATATCAATCTAGACCGTAAGGTTTTGGCCGATCTGGCCATGAACCACCCAACCACTTTTAAAGCGATTGTTGAAGCGGTTAAAAATTAGCCAACTTATTCTGGTTAAACCAAAAAAGGCTGTTCCACGTGGACAGCCTTTTTTGATTTAGTCGTTAGTCAGTTAGTCGGTTATTCGTTAGTAGGTTTTTCTGGCAGGCTTAGTCAAATGCTCAGGAATCGGGAATTCATTTATATTTAAGGAGTGTTAGGAATGAGGAGTATGTAGGCACCCTGTCAGGGTTTGTTCCTCGGTAGCGAATTGTTAGTTTGTCGTCTTAATGTTAGCATTTTTCTCCCGTTGGCGGATAAAAGCTTCCATTTGATCAGATAGCAGCCGCTTGGCAATAATGGTTTTTTTGCGGTCGAGCAGAAACATGACCGGGGAACTATGAACATCATACAACTGTCTGAAGTCTGGCGTCATACTATAAAATCCATTTACATTGATCCAGGTAGTCCCATTTTTTTTGATGTAATTTTTCATATCCTTCCATGAAGTGTCCATGCAAACCGCATAAACTTCAAGGTTGAAGATTTCTTTATTGTTTTTGTAAAATTCCTTGAGCAGTGGTGTTTCTTTCTTACAGTGGCTGCAGTCGGGGTCCCAAAAGTATATGAGGGTGTAATCTGCATCAACTTTATGCAGTGAAACCGGCTGTTGTATAGTATCAAACAGTATCATCTCAGGCGCGGGATCTCCAATCAGGATGTTTCGCAAGCTATTTGCTTTTTTTATCAGGTTTTCTTTCACTGTTTTGTTCATCCAACTCATTTTCGGGTCATCGTAATAGGTATCAACCAGATGTACAAATACTGCATCATAACCCATAATTTCAGAACTTTCATATTTTATGGTGAGGTACCACATCAGGTATTTGAAGGTTTCAAAATTGTCGTCTGCCATCGCCATGAGTTTATCAATGGATAGCATTAATGAATCGGGCAGGGGCAGGGTTAGTTTAGTCAGATACTGCTCCACTTTACCATGCAGGAAAGGGGTTCGAATTAACCGGTCGTCAGATAGATCTATATTATCCCAGAAATGGGTCTTAAAATAACGGTAAGCAAAGGTGGAATCTGGCCGTCCGTTTTCAAGATTTGGAATTTCAGGAATCTCCGGTTCCTGCATGGCTCTGAGAAAAGTAGCCATAAAAGTGCCGGTATGGCTGTTGATGATGCCTTTGATGTAACGTTCAACCTCATCATTCAGCAATTCAATCTGGTTTTCAATCATTTTGGCAGAGTCGCTTCCTGACTTTGCCTGTTTATATAGCTCATATAATCTGGTACGATCGCTTTGCCTGCTGTTGAGAAACATCATGTAACTAAAGAACAATTCATTTTCTTTACTATCCTTAACTTTAAGACTTTGCGGATATTGGTCTTTAATTCCACTGATGGTAAAATTTTGGCTGTCGGAAACCAAAAAATCAAAAAACCGAGACTTGTTCTGCCCGGCAATAAAGTACATTCCCGGCAAAAGTCCCTGTTTGCCAGTAAATGTATATTGTTTTTTCTTGTCAGGATACGCGGTGTCAACCACAAATTGCTTATCGCCTGAATAGTGTGCCAGCAGTAACAGGCTATCACTTAAACCTTCTAAATCGAAAGTGATACTGTAAGACGACTGAGCAGGGGATGTGAAGTATATCGCATTGATAAACAGTGCGATAAGAAATATTCTTCTTAAATAGTGTTTTTTCATTTGTACAAGCAGCGTATTTGCCTGCAAACTTAATATTTTCAGGGATAAGTTTTGATGGGGATTATTTTATTTAACTTTACAACATGTAAATGGCTTCATTTGTTATATGTGGTTAATGCCTTTATTATGAGAATATTTACTTTCCTTTTGATTTTAATGGCGGTCTTCCCCCAATCACTGTTGGGCAGTATTCCTGATTCTACAATTATGGCAGAGCGGGATTACCATTTCAAAAAGTACAGGTCGGTGCGCGATACTATGACCTTGAACACCTGGATTAACCTCAAACGTTTGAGCGACAATCTGGAGGAAGTGGTGCTGCGGGATCAGATTTTACTGGAACAATATTTCAGAAATGATAGTGCAGCGACTGTGATTTTAATAAAGGATCATGCACTTGCAAAAGAAATGACAAATCTGCAAATAAAAATGGAGCAACTTGAAGCCCGGGCTCAAAATGATATGCGAATGATATGGCTTTTGAAAACGGCTGCCGGGCTGATGATTGTTTTTATACTGATTCTTTTGTATTTATTGTTTTCTGGCAGGAGTAAACTTAATCGCCTGAAAGAATTGTACCAGTTTTCGGAGAAAACAACCATCGATAAACGGAATGAAAACATTCTGCTTGAAAGTGAGTTGGATAAGTTGCGTCAACGTGAGCAGGAATTTAGAGCAGAACTCGAAAAGGGGATGATCTCAAATCAGGAAAAGCTGATGATGTTGCAAACAAAAAACGATCAACTTGAGCTTAAATTAAAATCTATTCAGGAGCAAACTAATCCTGATGAAGTTCCATTGACCAAAATATCCGGGAAAAAGTTTAAATTACCTGATCTTCCAGCAAATGAAAACGATGCAATGGCGCTGATACAATCATTATCAGATGAGCGCAATAGCCTGATGAACCTTGCTGGTAAATTACAAAAGCAAATACAAGCAGAGAAGGCAAAGTATCAGAAACTGATGCAAAAGTTAAAACTAATTACAGGAAGTGCGCTTGATGAAAATATCCCGGACTAATACTATTGTCGATTCAATTTAACACTTTTTATTCAGAAGGTTGGACAATCCAATAAGTCATTGTTTATGGATTGTGAAGGTCTTATGGTATATTTTATGGATATTCCGCTTAGCAGCAATCGGTCATTAACCCCGGTTGAACCAATAAATGCATCAAACTTATCGGTTGTTAGGAATTGAAATATCTGACTCAGTTGGACCGTAAAACGGGAATTTAAAGCATAGCTGAGATAATACCCTCCGCCAAAATGCATGTTACTCTCATTGTTACCCGATTTATTGCCTGCTAAATCGAGTCCGTATGAAGCGATGAGGCTGTTGTCGGAAATATGATAGCTCGCCGACCTGAAATGTGTAAGACTAAAATTGGCAATTATACCGTAGTCAAGGGCTGACTTGCGGTTTCGGGCCAGAATTCCTGCTATGCTTATACTGCCATATAAACCAACTTCGTTAAATGAATTCTTATAGTGGATATCCGCATCGGTCCTGCTGGCTGAAGTTTTTCCAAAAGTGGCCAGTACGCCTACTTCAAGGATTTTCTTTATTTTCTTTCCGGCAAAGAAACCAAGAGCCGGTCCACTCTCATGGAAGATTTTGTTCAATGGATCATAATCATATCTTGTCAGATCGCCATACCCTGAGGCGATTGCGGGCGAAATTCCAACCACCCAGTTTTGGTCCAGGGAGAAATTTCTTTGCGCATAAATTCCTCCCAGGTTCATGAATAGGGCTAAAAGCATTGCAATTGATATCCGACTTATGTTGGAAAAACGATAAAATATGCCAGCCATCTGATTATTTAATGTTTTTATGATGGTCAAATGCTTTTTCACCTGCCTTGACTTTTATGGGTAGATAGTTTTCAGAAGGTGGAATAGGGCAACTGTATTTCTTGCTATAAACGCAATATGGGTTGTATGCCCGGTTAAAATCAATGGTAATAGAATCGCCCTCCTCAATGTAGGCATCTACATATCTTCCCCCACCATAAGTCTCCTCTCCAGAGGTCTCATCCCGGAAAGGTACAAACAGATAGTTTTCATAACCTGGTTTACTCATCAGGCCAACGTTTTGATAAACGGTAAGGATTAAGTCTTTGTATCCGATTGTAAACCTTGCCTGGCCATAAACGATGTAAAGCGGCAGGCGTTCGGTGGTGGTCTTCATTTGCATGGTATCCGGGGTGGAAAATCGTTCCATTCTGGCTTCTACCAGCCATTTCATTTCAGGTCTGAAATAGTCTAATCCTGCAAAAGTAAGCTTCGAAAGTGAATCGAGGGGTGAAGCCTTGTCGTTTATAAACTCCTCGTTTTTGGACATTCTTTCTTTCAGTAAATCACTTTTATATAATGCGGATTTATCTATTGACTGGCTGTAGCCCAGTTGAATGGTCAATAAAAGCAGTATAGTCGTGTATATCTTGAAAATGGATTTCATAATTTGGTTGTTTTTCGGCAAAGGTATTCAATATGAATTGTACTTACTGAACAATAATAAAGGAAAAATGGCATGAATTATTGTGAAATGATGGGATAATGAACATTAGCGATTTAAAATATTATGGTTTTAGAAGCGGAATTACAAATTCCGCTTAGCACATGGCAGAATGACGGCTAAGCGGAATTTTCAATTCCGCTTGATCGATTTTAACTATTTTCTGAACATTCATCATTGAAAAACAATTCGGTAGCGAATAAAAAGTATTTGACATCTCACTTTTGAACAGACTCTGCTTAGCCAGATATTATTGTTTAAGAAGTAAATTCCGCTTAGCCGGCAACCCGAAAAACTTTTCTGCATTGAATGGAAGAAGTATTTCCACCTTACTTTTGAACAGAACCCATTAGCGGTTGTTTCTTCAAAAAACATTCGATGAACCTTTCTGATATCCGCCTTAACTATGCCAAAGGCATACTCGATGAACAAAGCATAGGTAATAATCCTTTTGAATTTTTAGCACAATGGCTAAATCAGGCGATTGAAGCTAAGGTACAGGAGCCCACAGCCATGGTGCTTTCAACTGTTGATGATTCAGGGAAGCCAAAATCGAGGGTGGTTTTGCTCAAGGAGTTTAAGGACAATAAGCTGATTTTTTTTACCAATTACCACAGTGCCAAAGGCCGGCACATGGAATCCAATCAGCAGGTAGCTACCTTATTCTTTTGGGATGAATTGGAGCGCCAGGTAAGGATTAATGGTGTTGTCTCCAAAATTTTACCACAGGAATCGGATGAATATTTCAACAGCCGTCCCCGCGAAAGCCGGATTGGCGCTGTGATTTCGCCACAGAGTCAGGTGATTGGCAGTCGTGAAGAACTTCAAAAGGATTTTGAGGAAATGCGAGGCAGAGGAGATGAGTACCATATCCAACGCCCCCAACACTGGGGTGGTTATGCCATAGCTATTCAAGAAATTGAATTTTGGCAGGGTCGTCCTGGTCGTTTGCACGACCGGATTAGGTTTTTCCAGGTGGATGGATCCTGGATAAAACAACGTCTTGCTCCCTAAGTCTTAATGGTGTTCAAGTGTGTCTTTAATGCTTCAACAAGAGCATTAATTTCAGCATCGGTAAGTTTTTTATCAAGGGCAAGCTCCCTTAAATTACCCCACACAGGCTCCCCGCATACTATACAGGGTAATCCACGCTCAATAAGAAAAGCCGTTGATGCCGGGTAGTAGTCGATGAGTTCTTCAACGGTAATGTCCGGGGTTATTTCTGGTTTTTCCATGATTTAAGCCTGATGCTCTTTCCTGAGTAAATCGTTAACCGTCTTTACCGGGTTAAAGGTCAGAATGGGCACTTCTACAAAAACAGTGGTCCAATTGGCCATGGCACCATTCCACAATCCCGGCAATTCCTGAGCTTTAAGTTCACGTCCGTCCTTTGTTTTGTTAGAAATGAAGCCAGTTGAAGGATCAATAAATTCACGCAGGTCAAATTGTTCATCGTTGTAATCGCGCACGCAACAAACCAGGTCAACCGGATTGAAGTGTGTTGATTTGGTGAAAATTTCTTTTTGACCGCTGTTTTCAAGATCAATTTGTGACGATTCCACAATTTGGAGGGAAACTTCGCCCTCGGTATTTTTTACCCAGAATGGCCCACCGCCTGGCTCCCCTTCATTCTTTACCATGCCACAAATGCGCATGGGCCGATTGAGCTTATTGTACAGATAATCAATTTTTTCCATCTTACTCATCTCCTCAAATTCACCCGGATATTGTAAAAAGAGTTTTTCTTTTGCGAAAATGATAATTTTTTTCAACTCATTATCGGTAAGGTTGCCTTCTTCAAGTGTTTCGAGATAGCTGAATATTTTGTCACGAAGTTCCATTAGATAGCCACCCAGCAGCCGTTTGAATTTATAGGTAACTGGTTTGAGTGAATCGGGAACGATATTATCGATGTTTTTGATAAAGATAATTTCACCTTCCCGGTCGTTGAGGTTTTCGATCAGGGCACCATGTCCGCCCGGACGGAAGACAATTTCTTCGCTTTCCTCACGGAATGGCTTATTCTTTGAATCCACAGCAATGGTATCGGTGGATGATTTCTGAATGGAAAAGGTAAGTTCATAAATCACATCATAAAGTGATTCATATTTATCTTTTACCTGATTGATTTCTTCGATGAACCTGTCGGCATGTTCAGGAGATACAGTAAAGTGAATGGCCACACGTCCATCGCTGCTCTGGCAATATTCTGCACCCTCCACTAAGTGTTCTTCCATGGCCATGCGTGCGCCATCATCATAATTGTGGAACTTAAGGAGTGCCTTGGGCAGACTGGCATAACCGAGGCCTTTGTCATCCAATAGGTACTCGATAATGGTATTGTAATCTGCATCTTTAAGGCTGCTTTTTATATCCAGGTCATGTTCAGCCATAACATGCGCCAGGTCTTCGTAAAAAGCGAATTTCTTAATGTTGGAGATGAATTTATGTACCGAATTGAAGCCTTTGTCCGATTCGAATAAAGCAACTCCCTTTTCATTTTTGGTGTATTTATCACGAAATTCAAACAATTGCTTGAACATACGGCTGGCTGCACCCGAAGCTGGTACAAACTTCAATACTTCGTAATCGCTCAAATTCTTATCATAAAAACTCTGAAGTTTTTCAATTTCATGGTCTGTGAAACTCTTAATCCCGCTTTCAACGGTGGACGGGGCCACCAATTCGACATATGGAAAGCCAGATTTAAAATTTTCTATTTGCTGCTCAATGGTATCAATATCAATACCTTTGGCCTGAAACTGTTTATGGTCATTTTGTGTAAACATAAGATATCTTCTTTAATGTTGGCAGGACAGCCATTATAACACCTTAACGGTATGCTTGTTCCAGCAAAGATAATAAAAAACCATCCACGTTGATTAGATGGACTTAAGATTGAGGTTTGAAATTAGTAAAATAACGACTTTGTTGACACGACTTAAGCAAACTTTGGTTTGTGGGCGGCCTTCGAGAACGGTTCGACTATGGTTCGACGCTCACCAACCAACTTATCGACCTCATTCGCCTCAGGGAGTATAACTGGCGACCATAGACCAAATTGAGCGTAGCAAAATCTCTAGAGAGCGCAGCGATTCGTAAAGAAAAACTAAAAACTAAAAACTAATCGACTATTGACTAATGACTAACCGACTAGCCGACCCTTGGCCCTTTGCAGATAAATTAAATTATTGCCTAAATTTGCATACTTTATAATCTAAATATGAGCGTTGTAATTTTTATTGTTGGTTTGATCTTATTGATACTGGGATCCAGTTGGTTGGTTGATGGTGCGTCCAGTGTGGCCCGCCGCTTCAATATCTCCGATTTGGTCATTGGCCTTACCATTGTGGCTTTTGGGACTTCATCCCCCGAATTGGTGGTAAACCTCATTGCTTCGTTTAATGGTAATACCGATATTGCCATAGGTAATGTCATTGGAAGCAATGTCTTCAACATTCTTGTTATTCTGGGACTTACGGCTGTGGTGGCTCCTGTGGCGGTGAAAAGCACAACCACCTGGAAAGAAATCCCCTTTAGTATTCTGGCCGTCTTTGTGATGGCTCTAATGGCCAATGATATTCTTTTGGATGGCTCTACCATTGCTGAAATTTCACGTATTGATGGCCTGGTATTGTTGAGTTTCTTTATGATTTTTCTGGCTTATACCTTTGCTCTGGCCAAACACTCAGATACATTGATAGAAACTCCCCAGGCAAAAATGGGATTGTCAAAATCATTTTTATTTATAATCCTTGGCCTTGTGGGATTGTTTTTCGGTGGAAAATTCATTGTGGAAGGGGCCATTGACATTGCACGGTCTTTGGGAATAAGTGAATCGGTAATTGGTTTAACGGTGGTTGCAGCCGGCACATCTATGCCTGAATTGGCCACATCGGTGGTTGCTGCATTCAAAAAGAACAGTGATATTGCCATTGGAAACGTGGTTGGATCAAATATTTTCAACATTTTCCTTGTTCTCGGGCTAAGTGCGACCATCCGGCCTATCCCATTCAATGTAAAATCCAACTTTGACCTCATTTTTCTTCTAGTGATTAGTATGCTGATGCTAATTTTCGTTTTTGTCGGTAAGGGACGAAAAATCAGCCGGCTCGAAGGTGGGTTCTTTTTTGTTACTTTTATTGCATACACCTGGTATTTGATTCGGTTTGTCCACTAAAATGTATTTTGTGTTCTTTGTTCTTTGTTCTCTGTTCTTTAGTCCATCTTGATAGCTAAGCTCTGCCATTCTGGTAAGTTGGATTTGCCCTTATCATCAATACTTCTAAACTCAAATGTAATGATCATCGTTATAATTTTTTTAAGTGTTTTGTTCATCACGTTGGGGTTTATACTAAGTGTGAAGAATGCCAAGTATCTGCTTTCCGGTTACAATACCATGTCAAAGGAAGATCAGGAGCAGGTGGACATTAAGAATTATATTGCTTTCTTTAGGAAATTTCACTTTTTGCTTGGGCTTTCATTGTTTTTTGGCGGTGTGGCAATTTATTTATTGGTTGGGGATATTGCTGCCGGAGTATTTATTGGTACTTATCCTCTTCTAGCTTACATCTTTTTTGGTTGGGCAAGTTCAAGGTATTTTGGGAATGCCGGTAAAAAGAAAAATAAAATTGGTGTGATAATCCTTATTGGCACACTTTTACTTGTCATTACCCTTTTTGTTATTGGGATGCGGGGGAATAAGATTGAATATAATTCAGATCAGATCGAGATAAAAGGTATGTATGGAGAAGTTATCCATCGTTCCGATATTGCTAGCCTTCAACTTGTTGACGAGTTGCCGGTAATCACACTTAAAACCAATGGCTTTTCTATGGGAGCTATTCGAAAAGGTAAATTCAAAACTGCGGATGATGAAATAGTTAAACTATTGATTAATAGTAATATGGGCCCGTTTCTACTTATTGTAAAAACCAGTGGGAAAAAGATTTACTATGCATCGAAGGGAAAGTCCAATCAGGAACTACTTGAAAGAATAAATTAGTCGGTTAGTCCCGATGGCTATCGGGATAGTCCAATAGTCGTTAGTCAGTTAGTCGTTAGTCCCTTTTAGGTTCGTCTTTAGTCTCCCGAATAGCTGCGCTCTCGGGATTTCACTAAGTTCATTATCAATGACGAAAGATACGCCTGAAGTTTATGCCGTCATGATTATTAATTCGATATTTTACACATTAGATTCTATTGCCTGAAACCTATCACTTATGCTTTAAGTCCCTCTGTCTCTTAGTAAATAATTGTTATTAAGGTTGTTGAGTGAAACTTTTAGAAAAAAAACATATTCGCTGTAACCTTTTTAATTTTCTATCGTATAACATGTTATTCACCAACATGACAAAAAATATCATGACTAAAATTAACAATAAAATGCCTATTGGGACAATGTTTCGTCAGAAGCGAGAAGAAAAAGGTTTGCTGGTTCGACAGGTTGCCGCAGTAATTGAAGTCGATCAGGCCATCATTAGCCGCATCGAAAACAACGATCGTCTGCCTACGAAAGAACAGGTACTCAAACTTGCAGGGCTTTATGGACTTAACCCAAATGAAATTCTGTATAACTGGCTGGCTGAAAAAATGGTTAAAGCGTACGGAGATGAACCCTATGCGCCGGAAGCCTTTGAAGAGGCTAACAACCAGATAAGATTCAGGATGAATAGCACAAAACGCCAGGATAAATCCTGAGCATCACATCAAAAAAATGAACAATAACATCAAAAAAAATAAAACTATGGCAACTGACAAAGTTTATAACCTGATCATTCTAGATGAGAGCGGATCAATGGATTCCATCAAAAACGCCACCATAAGTGGATTTAACGAACTGGTTCAAACCATTAAGGGTATTGAAAAGCAGTATCCCGAGCAGCAACATTTTATATCTTTCATTACGTTTAATGGTCTTGGCGTAAAAACGCATCTGGATAAGCAAGCGGTAAGTAATCTTTCAGAAATTGATGGAAAAAGCTATCAGCCAAACTCTATGACACCTTTGTATGATGCTATAGGATTGAGTGTGTTAAAGCTTCGGGTTGACCTTGCGGGACATGAGAATGTAAATGTTTTGGTGACTATTCTTACGGATGGCGAAGAAAATGCCTCAAAGGAGTTCAATGGTCAGCAAATTAAATCTATCGTTGATGAGCAAAAAGCCCTGGGTTGGACATTCACTTATATTGGTGCCAATCAGGATGTAGAAAAAGTGGCCGCGACAATTTCTATTACCAATACCATGCATTTTAATGCCAATGAAGCCGATGTAAAGGCAATGTTTGTGAAGGAGCAGACATCACGAATGCGTTATAGTGAAAAAGTCAGAAATAAAGAGGACCTGCGCGAAGATTATTATTCCGGAAATGATAAATCGGACAAATCCGAAAAGGCTTAAGTGATCGGATAATAGCTATAAAAGGAGTATTATACACCTAACAGATCTGATGCCTGAGCGTAGTCGAAAGGCCGACCTGTTAGGTGTATATAGTCGAAGAGTAGTCGTTTCAATGTAGAATAAAAACGAATTTTGAAAAAAGGATTTTCCTGACCCGTCATCTTTCGACCTGTTTGGTGTGTAAGCTCCTGATGTTTATAGAAGGCTTATCCTTATCATAGATTTATCTTGGGATGGTCTGGAACCAATATACTATTGAATCTCTCGATAATAATGGAATTTCTGGTAAGTAATGAGTAATCAATTTTTTAAAACCACGGCTATGTGTGCAATCGGAGCATTATGTTGGCTGATTAATTTTCATTCGTTGATCTACATTGTCAATTCCCGAAAAAAAAATGCTTTTGCTGTTGCGAACATAAAAAATAGTTATACATTTGCACTCGCATTTGCCCAGGTGGTGAAATTGGTAGACACGCCAGCTTGAGGGGCTGGTGTCCTTAAGGATGTGCAAGTTCGAGTCTTGTCCTGGGCACAAAATCCGAGTTCGTTCGGTGGCAGTCGTAAGACTGCATTTTTTTATGTTTAAATTCGCCCGGATGGCGGAATTGGTAGACGCGCTAGTTTCAGGGACTAGTATACTTACGTATGTGCAAGTTCGAGTCTTGTTCCGGGCACTTTTAACCCTTTGTAGTTGACTGCAAAGGGTTTTTTGTTGCTATTTTTTATTATCTGCCTCTTTCATAAAACCATTCATAATTTTATGTGTTGATTAAAGCACACGCAATGGCCGGAGTGACCAGACCTTATGCCACCTTTGTCCTTTGCTTCAATTCACTAATTTTATCCCATGAAGAAGTTCTTTACTCTTTTCTCATTTCTACTGTTCAATATTGCCGTCTTTTCTCAGGTAATTCAAGGCAATTTTAATTTTGATGGCCTTAACCGTACTTACTCCGTTTATTTACCTGCTTCTTTTCAGCCTGACGAGTCCGTGCCTTTGTTGGTAGCCTTGCACGGGCTTACTCAAAATGGCAATACTATGATGAGCTTTAGTGGATTTAATGCCATCGCTGACACAGGTAATTTTGTTGTGGTTTATCCAAATGGTATTTCCAATTCATGGAATGTAGGTTTATCCGGTGGGTCAAATGCTGATGATGTTGGCTTTTTGCTTGCATTGGTGGATACCCTTTATCAGCAATTCAACATAGACTACAATAGGGTTTATGCTACTGGTTTCTCAAACGGTGGTTTTATGAGTTATAAACTTGCCTGTGAAGTTCCCGCCACTTTTGCAGCCATTGCGCCAGTTTCAGGCACCATGACCGAAGCCTCCCTTGCAAATTGCCAGCCTTCCATTGCAATGCCCGTTTTGCATATTCACGGTACATCAGATTTCGTGGTTTCCTATACCGGAAATTTTGGGAATATAGGGGCGGAAGCTGCACTTGCGGTATGGACCGGATATAACAATTGTCCGGCTACTGCAGTCGTTGAAGATTTACCTGATCTTGTTTCCGAAGGCTCAACGGTGCAGCGTTTTACCTGGGCACCTTGCGATGGTGGGAGTGAAGTGGTGCTGCTAAAAGTACTCAATGGCGGGCATACCTGGCCTGGCTCCGTTGGTGTAACTGGCATAGGTATTACCAACCGGGATATCGTGGCAAGCAGTGAAATATGGAATTTTGTAAAGCGTTTTTCCAAAGGAGGGCCAACCGGAATTCCTTCCATCAACCTGCCTGATTTTCATATCTATCCCAATCCTTCTAATGGTACGCAGATAACCATAAACACCAGCAAACCGATGGGGAATTTATCTGTCAACATTTTAGAAATATCCGGTAGATTGGTGTTTTCAAAGCAAATTCAACTTTCGTCTTCTGCTTTTCTACTCAACCTACCGGATATGAAACCGGGTTACTATATGATCAACCTTTCTGGTAATGAATTCGCTGAGACACAAAAATTAGTGGTTTACTAATGTCCGCGCCTTAAAGTTCACTGTTTACCATAATCTCATCCACAAACAACCAGGCCGGATTTCCTTCGCCCCAATGACCTTTGGGGCAAATGCCAATGTTTTTGGCAAATATTTTAATATACCTGGCCTTAGTATCCATGCTGATGATGGTGTAGGTCGATAACATGGGATCTTTAGGCGTTATAATGCTGGGTTTCGTGCCTGTGGCCGGTTGATAATTCACACCATCTTCCGAAAGGGAAAATTCAATTGATGTAGGCAGAAATATCCAGTTCCCGGGATTGTGCAAACAGCCAAGGCTAACATTGTCAATCTGCTTCACTTCACCCAAATCAAGGACAATATCTGCATTTACGCCTAAAAACCCTAACCAGTCTTTCTTAACGTTACTGGGATCAGCCCTAACTCCATCGGTCAGGCTAATAGCTCCATTTGCAGCATACTGGTGTTCGTATAGTGTGTTCAAAACCGGGACTTTTCCAGTAGCATCATTTATATTGACTTCCCGTTTCGTGACTTTCATTGGTTCTTTTCCATCAATATGCACGTGGGCATAAATGGTCTGGGTATGTGTAATTTTAAGGGGACTGGTATAAGCCGTTTCTTTAGTGTTGCCCTTGGTAGAAGTTGTATAATAATAGATTTCTGCATCCGGGTAATCGGAAATCAGTTTGACCAATACACCATCGGTGCAGGGGTTAGGCATTATCTCAAATACAACACCAAGTGAACTCTTGCTATAGTTTACTTTCTTAAAATCGAGCAGGTTCATGTTCTGAATAAATCTGCGGTTGAAACTTTCCCAATTCCTTGCCTCTTTGGGCGACCAGTTGACTTCGGCCAGGGCAAGTGCCCGGGGATAGACCATATATTCCACCAAATCTGAATTGATAATGTACTCCGTCCAGATATTCCCCTGCGCACCGAGTATATGTTTACCTTCTTCTTCGGTGAGTACATCTGGAACAGGTTCAAAGCTGTAAACTTTTTTTAAAGTAATATAGCCACCAATTCCAAAGGGTTCACTTGCAGGTTCCCCCTGATAATAATCGAGGTAGCAATAATCTGTTGGGGTCATGATTACGTCGTGTCCGCTGCGGGCAGCTTCAATGCCACCTTCCATACCACGCCACGACATAACTGTAGCACCGGGGGCCAGGCCGCCTTCGAGTATTTCGTCCCAGCCAATAATTTGTTTGCCATGTTTGCTCACAAATTTCTCAATGCGTTTAATGAAATAGCTTTGCAGCTCGTGTTCATTTTTCAGGCCTTCATTTTTTATCCGCTGCTGGCATTTTTCGCAGGTTTCCCAACGGGTTTTTGGAGCCTCGTCACCACCAATGTGGATGTATTTTGAGGGAAAAATGTCCATTACTTCCAGGAGTACATTCTGCAGAAACTCGAAGGTTTCATCGTTTCCTGCACAGAAAATATCATCATTTACGCCCCATTGTGTCCAAACCTCATGAGGACCTCCGGTGCAGCTTAATTGTGGATAAGCCGCAAGGGCCGCAACAGCATGTCCGGGCATTTCGATTTCGGGAATCACTTCCACCTGTCGTGCTGCAGCATATTCAACCACTTCGCGTGCCTGCTCCTGGGTGTAAAATCCACCATAGGGGATGTTGTCCTCTCCGGTGTTTCGTCCAATGGTGGTACTTTTTCTGAAGGCACCTATTTCGGTAAGCAATGGATATTTCTTGATTTCAAGCCGCCATCCCTGGTCTTCGGTCAGGTGCCAGTGAAATGCATTCATCTTATACATAGCCATAACGTCAATGTATTTTTTGACGAATTCAAGTGAATAGAAGTGCCGGCCAACATCTAAATGCAAACCCCTGTATGGGAAACGCGGGTAGTCGGTGATTTTGCAGGATGTAATTTTTATCGCGCTGCTTGTTTGCAGGGGTGATTGATCGGGAATCTGGGGCAGAAGCTGAAAAAGACTTTGAACGCCATAGAAAATACCCTTGGTCGTATTTGCTTTTATGGTAATGAATTTTTTGTTGACTTCAAGATAGTATCCTTCGTCTCCGATTTCCTTGCCAAAATCGCCAACACTCAACAACAGGGTGTTTTTATCCTGGGCGTTTTCCCGGTTTATGGTCGTGCTTAAAGCGGACAATCCATAGGTTTTTAACCTTTCATTGATCAATTCCGCTATTTTCCCCAACTCTTTTGCAGATGGTGAAATTTGAATTACGGTATTGGTATTCAATGTAAATGCTGTTTTCCCTTCAAGGAAGGAAACCGGTTGGGGGATAATGCGGTGAGTCTGATGATTGGGTTGGCCAATGGCATTGTCGGCAAACACCAAGACAATCAGTAAAAAAGAAATGATTGATTTGAATTTTTTCATGTCTGTTATTTTTTTTTGATTATGATTTTATTGCTGTAAGTCTGGCCGTTATTCGGGAAATGACTTTTTTCATTTCTGACATTTCTTGCTGCATCTTACGTAAAAGCTCAAATTGCACCCTGGCCCTGATGAGGTTATGGTTGGGATACCGTGTATGGAAATATACATCCCCGTTCAAAAAGTCGGTCAGGAACCTGATGCCAATGATGTACGTCATGAAAAGGGCGGCTTCAGGAAAGTTTTCGATTTCAGTTTGGTTTAACAAATGTTCCGTTGATTCAATATAGCCAGCGGCAAAAGCTTCAAAAATCGAAATGTCAAATTTTACGTTATTTAAATTAGCTTCATCTTCTCTGGCGGTATTTGCTGCGGTACGAATGGCATCCCCAAAGTCGAACAGCGCAGATCCGGGCATAACTGTATCCAGATCAACCACCGCAAGTGCTTTGCCCTGATTCGAGAAGATTAAATTATTGAATTTGGTGTCATTGTGCACAATCCTGATTGGGATAACTCCATTGGTAATCAATGTTGGAATAATCGTCATAGGCTCAATCAGGCCGAGTGCAAAGTCGATTTCAGTTTTGGCCTCATTTCTGCGATGGCTCAGGTTCAGGTCAATGGCGTTTTGTAGTGCCTGAAAACGGATGGACAAAGAATGAAAGTCAGGAATGATAATATTTAGCTGCTCAGGTTTCAATGATGAAACACCATCCAGGAAAAGTCCGTAAGCCCGGCCGCCCTCAAATGCATCACTATATTTCTTGAGGGTTTCAATGGTTCTGGAGCCTTTGATGTAGGTAAACATCCTCCAGTATTTTCCATCCTCATCCGTATAATAGGTTTTCATTTCGGTTGTGCGAACAAGCTGTGGTACCATTAGCCCATCGGTATGCCTGGCCATCGAGGCTTCCAATGTTTTCAACACCAATTCGGTGTTGTTCATCAACGCTTCAACGTCCTTAAATACCTTTTCGTTGATTTGTTGTAATAGAAAAGCGGGATTCCCGTCAATCATAACCTTATAGGTACGATTGATATGGCCCAGTGTCAATGGAATGGTCGTGGCATTATCAAAATTCCCGGCAAAAAATGCGGGGATTGAGTCAATATCTATCGGCATTTCATTTGCTTTATTTCCAAAGATTTTCAGGATAAATACCCTGGGAGATCAAGTCCTGTATTTTCTTTACAACCAGGGGTTTATCTTCCTGATAAGTAATTCCGAACCATTGTCCCGGGTTGCGTAGCACTTTTACCTTTTCTTTTCCGCTTTTGATGAGGTTATCCACGATAAAAGGAATGTAAAATTCTGATTTCGTATGGTCTGAGCCGTTATTCAAAAAGTCGATAAATTGCGTTTCTGTATGTTCGAAAATAGAGGGAGTGAATCCCCAGAAGTTCATAGATACCAGTGCGTTATCGTCAATGGGGAATAGATTTCCATCGGCCTCTGCATCAGCAATTCCTGAAGCAGAGCGCTGGATTTTAGTACGCTCTTTCACACCTTTAAGCCAGCCGGAATCATCAGTTTGGCAAATTCCTCGTGAAACACTCCCGAAATCGGAGAGTGTGTTGTACAGTTCATAAGCTACCATGGCATAATCGCTTTTCTGCTCCTGTTTTTGCGAAGCGAAAAATTCAGCCAAAGCTTTAAATGCCTCTGCTCCATAAAAATCATCTGCATTAAGAATCGCAAATGGTTCTTTCACCTTATGAGCAACCATCATCATAGCGTGCCCCGTTCCCCAGGGTTTGGTTCTGCCTTCGGGCACGGTATGCCTTTCGGGAAGGCGATCAAGCTCCTGAAAAACCCAATCTATTTCAATGTGTTTCTTTAGTTTTTCTACAAAAACCTCTTTGAAATCCTTTTCAATGTCTTTGCGGATGATAAAGACAACTTTGCTAAATCCGGCTCTGATCGCATCGTAAACAGAATAATCGAGAATGGTTTCGCCCGATGGTCCTATTGGATCTATTTGTTTTAGTCCGCCGTAACGGCTTCCCATGCCGGCTGCGAGAATAACAAGTGTTGGTTTCATAAAATGCTTAGTTTTTATGAGGTGCGGAGCTTGCCCCAGGTTTTGAACAAAATAAAGGACGAAATGATGGCTGTAGCAAGGAAGAAGAAGCCATTTGTGGTTTGTCCGTAAAGGAACATTCCGGTTGAGAACAATACACTGTAAACAGCTACACATCCCAGCAGCATACATAAAATGCCTGTTGGCACGTCCCATTTGAGATCTTTTTCTTTTTGAAGAACAATTCCTTCGGCCAAAGCTTTGTCAACCACAGCTTTCCATCCGGGTCCACCCGGTCTGATGCGGGTGTAAAAACTGCGCAATTTTTCGTCAGAAGCAGGAGGGGTGAGGTAGGTAACCAAAACCCATACAAGCGTGGTTAAAACCACTACACCCACAAATTTTATGATATTCCAATATACCAGGGAGAAGGTGATGCCAAAAGCGGAAACCATCTCTCCGTCTAGTGGTATCAGATAAAAATTCTCAATTACAATAAATGCCAGCGAAAATATACCGGCTGCAAACATGGCAGCAAGTTCGGTAAAGGCATTGATGCGCCACCAGAACCAACGGAGGATGTAAATAAGCCCCGTGCCTGCCCCAAGCATCAGCATGTACTGGAAAGCCTGAAGCGCATTTTTTAATACAAGTGCGAGCAACACCGAGAAAACCATAAGGACGACAGTTGAAAGTCTGCCCACCAGAACTTTTTGCTTTTCGGTGGATTCTTTATTGATAAAACGGGCATAAAAATCATTCACCATATACGACGATCCCCAATTGAGCTGTGAGGCAACTGTTGACATATAGGCTGCAATAAGCGATGCAACCACCAAACCTAGAAAACCTGTGGGCAGGTAGCGCGAAAGCATTGCAGGATATGCAAAGTCGTTTTGAATGAATTGTTGCGGCACATCCGGGAAGGCAGTGCGCATGGAGGCAATGTCAGGGAAAATAACAATGGAAGCTAATCCCACGATAATCCATGGCCATGGCCTTAATGCATAATGGAAAAAGTTAAAAAGCAGGGTTGCACCCATGGCATGTTTCTCTGATTTTGCTGACAACATCCGCTGAGCAATATAGCCTCCGCCACCGGGTTCAGCACCAGGATACCAGGCTGCCCACCATTGCACCGCAAGCGGCACAATAAGAATACTCAAAAATATATCGGTTTGTCTGAAATCGGGAATAAGGCTCAGTTTTGTGCTTACTTCCGGATGACTTAAAAGGTTTGACAATCCCCCAATATCAGGTGAAGTGGTAATATACCATGCAGCACCGAAAGCACCAACCATAGCCATGCTAAACTGGAAGACGTCGGTGTACAGAATAGATTTCAATCCGCCCAGCCCGGCGTAGAAAACCACTACCACGGCCGCAATAATAAGGGAAGTTGCCGGTGGAAGCCCCAACATAACGGCTGAAATTTTTATAAAAGCAAGGGATACACTGGCAATAACCATGATGTTGAAAAACAAACCGAGATAAATAGCCCGAAAGCCCCTTAAAAAAGCGGCCATCTTTCCACTGTACCTGATTTCATAAAATTCCAGATCGGTCATTACCTTTGAGCGGTTCCAAAGTTTGGCATAAACAAACACGGTCAGCATTCCTGTCAACAGAAAAGCCCACCACATCCAGTTTGCAGCTACTCCGTTTTGCCTGACCATATCGGTAACCAGATTGGGGGTGTCGCATGAGAAGGTAGTGGCTACCATACTTATACCCAACAGCCACCATGGCATGTTCCGACCCGAATTAAAAAAGTCAACCGCACTTCTGCCGGCATTTTTTGATGCCAGATAGCCGATGGTAAGCAATACCACGAAAAAAGCGGCAATGATGATCCAGTCGATGGATTGTAAAATCATAAAATGATGAGGTTTAAGTGATTACAAGGTTGAAGTGGTAAAATGACTGAGATTGTTAAAGGATTAATAGAATATTTTATTCATCACAAGGGCCACGGTGCCCATAAGTCGTGCGTTGTCGCCCAGCTCTGAGGCAACAATGGTTGCGTCTTTTCTAATCCTTGCAATGGTGAAAATATTCAGGTTGCTCTCAATGGGTGAAACTAAGTAATCGGCCGCTTTCGACATTTCTCCGCCCAGAATAATCAATTCAGGGTTGTAAAGATGGATGAGCGTTGAAATTCCTTTTCCAAGTGCCTCTCCGATCTTGGCAAGCAGGTCAATGGCATATTGGTCGCCGACTTTGGCAGCCTCAAGGATAACCTTGATGTTAACTTTACTTAGGTCATTCTGCACCATTTCTGTTATGTGGGAAGATGCCCCTTCGGAAAGCTCTTTTTTTGCCCGGCTGATAAGTACTTTGCCGGAAGCTACCGTTTCGATACAGCCAATTTTACCACAATGACATAGTTGTCCGTTGGGCTCAATTTGAATATGTCCAAATTCACCTGAATAACCGGAGTGCCCGGTATATATTTTTCCATTAAGGATCATACTAAGGCCAATGCCGGATCCCACGTTAAGGCACAAAACATTTTCATGACCCCTTGCCAGACCAAATGCCTGTTCGCCCCAGGCCATGGTGCGTGTGTCCTGTTCCACGAAAACCGGTAATCCTAACCTGTCCATCAGTTCTTTTGCGGTTGGTGTCCCTGTGTTCAGATACGTGTATGATATTCCGCTTTTTACATCAATGAGCCCTGGTAGCGAAATTCCAATACCCAACAATTTCTCCCGGTCAATGTTGTAAGCCTCAATCAACTCAAATACTTTTTCGGTGATGAAGCCAAGGATATCGGGATGGGTATCTAATCCCTCGTTTAATTCATGGATTTCAGATACGGGTTTGTTGTCGAAATCAAAAATTCCCATCCGTATGAAATAACGCTCCAGATCAATGCCCATTACATAACGTGATGTAGGGTTCAGCCCGTAAATGCTTGGTCTTCTGCCGCCTGTAGATTCACCTATGCCGATTTCCTTTACCATTTCATTTGTGACCAGTTCGTCGATGGCCCGGGTGATGGTGGGTGTGCTCATTTTGATGGTTTTACCCAGATTGTGAATCGACAATTGCTTGTTGTAGTAAAGCTCCCTAATAACAGACTGTTTCAGGTTCAATTTACGCAACTGATTGTTCTTTAAGGGTTCTTCACCAATGATGGGTTTAAAAAGATAGTTGATGCCTTTCATATGCGACAAATATTTAACAATTTCCGGTTTATTTAAAGGTGTAAAATTATCAAATTTTTTAAATTAATCAAAAGATATCAAAAATAATTACTAAGATTTTCACTTAATTAACGATTAAAATAAGTTAAATCTGTTTTAAAAAGAAAATATCGCATAAGTAATTGCAAACGAGTGATATATAAATGATGAATTATCAGCATTTATTAAATAAGCAGATTATTGATTATAACAGAAACAGAGTTATAAACTTATAACATTAAAATCCATGAAGAATTACTGCTTCACTTTCGTTTCCCAAACAATAACTTTTTACAAGATAGATGCCTTTTTTTATCATGTTGCCACTCAAATCCTGCCCATTCCAGATGAATTCATCTATTCCTGAAGAAATCGTTTGTTCAAATATTTTCCGACCATTTATACTAAAAATTTGAATGAGGTGTTCTGCATTTATACGATCTGGAAAGTAAATCTTAACAAAATCATCGAAAGGATTGGGATAACACAGTAGTTTACTTGTATTCTTTGTTCCAATAATGCCCAGGTCTGATTTGTATTCAAAAGCACCCATATCCGGTGCCAGTCCGGATATTCTGGGGTAACCCCTGAAATCGGTGGAGGGATATCCTGTTCCGCTAAAATTTGAAGTTCCGGCATCAACGCAGGGCGATTCTTCTGTAATCATACCATAAAATTGCCCAAAGTCAATCAATTGTGGTATAGCATCAATATTGCCAACGTAAGCAGCAGTGTAACCTGCACTTCCTGTTCCCCCAAAGGCTTCTTTTCCGCCCCTTATATCGCAATTGATAAATATCGGAAGTGAAATATTGTCCCAGATATAAACCTCATAACCTGCGGGGACAATATCATTATAAAGTATGCTGTTTGCCACGGTAGGGGTGGCGCTGTCGTTGCAATAAAAGACACCGCCATAGGAGTCATTTTCATTATTGATAATAGTGTTGTGCAAAAAAAACGGGTTGGATCTTATGCAGGCAATCGCTTCCCCAAAGAAAACGCTTCCATTGTGTACAAAAATATTGTTTGACAATGGTTTTGTGGGCTCAGACCGCATATACCCGAGGGCGCCACCCAATCCGCTTTGGTTATCCAAAAACAGGTTGCCAATCAAATCAGCATCGGAATACTCAAATGACACGCCTCCACCAATGCCGGTGGATTGGTTATCAATAAAGGCGCAGCGGTTTACAGAAGGTTCCGAGTGCCGGAAACATACTGCACCACCATATCCGTAAGGTGGCCCGGCCTGCCCGCAAACATTGTGCTCAAAAATGCAGTTTTCAAGCTTTATATCTGCGTATTCGCCAAATATTGCTCCACCCCAATGCCAGGCGTAATTGTTATAAAAACCACAATTCTGAATGCGTATCTTGTTGAAGGAGCGTATATTAAAAACGCCCCCGAATTTAGAAAGGGAATCTCCAAGGGCTTTGGTATAGCTGAAATCACAGTAGGTGAAGATGGATGAATCACTTTCCATAGTGGTTTCGGTGAAGTGAAACCCATTCCATGCCCCACGTGGAAGTTGAGGATTAGCAAAGCCGGCGGTGTCATTTATTGTGAACAACACAGGATTTTGCGCTGATCCACGGGCAACAATCCGCCCTTTAACTTCAATTATGAAATGCCCTGTAAACAGCACTACTGATCCTTCAGGGAAAACTAAACTGTCCCCTGTCTGAACAAATACATTATCGGTTATATAAATGGTGTCCGAAGCGGTTATTTCCAATTGTTTATCCTTGTACCATGCCGAGTTACCTTCCAGTGGAATCATCATTAGAAAGTATAGTATGGCAAATGTTGCTCGTACTGCTTGTTTAATCATTTATTCGTTGCTTAGAAAATCCAGCGTTTTTATGTCACCGGATTAAATTCGTAAAAAGTAGATTAGGTCATGCAAATTACATGAAAAAAATGCAATGAAAAAACTCAATTTCAGACAAGTTCATAAATTTTTAATTTTGGCTTTGGATTTCATCTTTTATTTTGTATTTTTGCTTGATTAACAGTGGTTTAACGTAAGTTTATCGTTACTATTATAATGTAAATTAAATTTACATCGCACTTTTTAGTTAATCACTTGTTTATGTGTTTTTTGAAAAAGTAGTTGTTAATAGATGCAGGGGGTATTAACCATTCTTTTACAAAATATAGCATTTTGGATTATCTTTTTTTACAGCATATATTAAAATTGTAATGTCTTTAAGATTAATGGGTTAATGAACATCACCAACTTGAAACTGCTTCAAAACTTGCTTTTACGGCGATTTTATTGGTAGTAGCCAGTTTGCATTAAGTTACTTTTGTTCATAGAAGCCATTAATTACTGAAAAAGACAGGTGTAAAGTCTGTGTGAATACCTAAATTTTGCCGTTTTTTATGAAGCCTCTGCCTGCTGTTTTTACTGATGCTTTATTTCAACCAACTGAATGTCTGGTTTGCCCGAGAAGTTGTGGTGCTGATCGCACGGATAGTTTACTGGGGTATTGTAATGCATCTGATGGCATTGAGGTTGCTTCAGTTTGCATACACAAAGGCGAGGAACCTGTAATTACAGGGGATGCCGGAATTTGCAACGTATTTTTTAGTAGTTGCAATATGCAATGTATTTATTGCCAGAACCGACAGATCAGCAAGAATAACAGAACGTCTTCCTTTAGGATAGTTGCACTGAATGAGGTTGTTGATAAAATCTCCCACTGTCTTGACCATGGTTGCAAGGCCGTGGGGTTTGTTTCACCATCCCATATGATTCCACAAATGTTGCAGATTATCAATGCATTGCATGAAAAAGGGCGCTCACCTATACTGGTATATAACAGCAACGGCTACGATAAGGTGGAGGTGCTGAAAGAGCTTGAGGGTGTCATTGATGTTTATTTGCCTGATTTTAAATACTCGGATGCAACCCTGGCTCGTGAATTGAGCGAAACGGAGGATTATGTTGACTTTGCACGCCTGGCTCTGCGCGAAATGTATCGCCAGAAAGGCAGTCCACTGCATCTCGATGATTCCGGTCAGGCCATTTCAGGTCTGATTGTCCGGCATTTGGTTTTGCCTGGTTATATTGAGAATAGTAAAAAAGTGCTTGAATTTATCGCCCATGAGCTCAGTCCAAGGGTTCACCTATCTCTCATGTCACAATATCATCCGATGCCTGAAGTTAAGCAACACCCAAATCTGGGCAGGTTGCTCATGCCGGAAGAATATGATGAAATCCAGGGTGAAATGGAAAGACTTGGGCTGGTTAACGGTTGGGTACAGGAATTGGAGAGTAGTACACAATATTTGCCCGATTTTTATTGTGCTCACCCATTTGAAAAGGAATACAACCCTAATTTAATTTCAGTTTGATCCTAAAGTTTATCACCGGTTTAAAATGTTTATTCGCTCTGTTTGTGGTGCTGGCAATAATTGTACCTTCATTGCCTGCGACTGCTTTGCCTTTAACTTTGCGGGATAGCCTGATTAATGAATATGAACGATCAACGGATGAAGCTTATAAATTTTCGGTGATTAAACGATTGTCCCGGTTATCTTTCCAATCGGGCGATTACCTGGCCGCCATCGATTATCTGAAACAGGAATCTGAAACCTACCTTCAGAAGAACGATTCTGTTTCATGGGCCAATGCCCATTATAATCTGGGGATGGTTTACAGTATCCTGCGCAGTTTTGACAAGGCTACCTATCACAGTTCGCTCGCGCTGATTTTTTTCGAGCGTGGGCGTTTTCAGCGTGAGGCCGGGAATACTTTTATCAATCTGGGTTACATCAACAATGAATTGCGGCAAACCGAAACGGCCATAGGTTATTACAAAAGGGCCGAAGATATTTTTATGTCATTGAGAAGTCATAAGGACCTTGAGGCAAGCTACATGAACCTGGGGGTATTGAGCGACAAGAGTAAAGAAGCCGAATCGGTTGAAAACGATGAGGAAAAAAATCAAAGCCAGACACAGGATTTGGTTTCGCTGATTGCAATCCGTTCCAGTCTGGGAAAAATTCTTGCCAATACCAACGATCTGGGTTCCGCCGAGTATTATCTGCTTAATGCCTTGCAGTTGTCTGAAGAGTTGGGTGATAAGTCCTCTGAATCTATTATCCGTATTGGCCTGGGCTCCGTTTATTTTAAGAAAGGTAAAACCAAAGAAGCTCAGGTCAGCCTGAATGAAGGTTTGGTCATAGCCATTGAACAAAAAATGAGCAATGCTATGCTCGACGCTTATGTTGAACTGGCCGGAGTTTCAATGAAGCTTGGTAAAGCAGCACAGGCATATACCTATTTGAATAATTATATTCAATTGAAGGACAGCCTTTATGATGAGCAGAGCAGGCTGAACCTCACCAAGACCTTTTCGCAGCAGGGCGTAGGCACACGTGAACTGCAGGCTGAGCGGCTGTTGAGGCAAAATCTGGAACAGGCACTCGAAATAGAACGCGACAACAATTCAAAGGTTGCATTGATTGGTTTTGCTCTTTTTGTGCTGCTACTATTGGCCATCATCTTCAGGAAGTATTATTCCAAGTCCAAGACCTATGATAATCTGGAGGATAAGAACAGGTTAATCGAACAACAAAAATTGGAACTTGAAAGTCTTATCACCACAAAGGACAGGTTTTTATCGATTATTGCCCATGATCTTAAAAATCCATTTACTTCATTGCTCGGATTCGCTGATCTTGCCTACAATGAATTTGATGAAATTTCTGATGCAGAAAAGCGGTCGTATCTCAATATTATCAGAATATCCAGCCAGCAGATTTATTCCCTGCTCGACAACCTGCTTACCTGGTCGCGTGCTCAATCGGGGCGTATTGATTTCAAACCTGAAAAAGTGAGCCTTTCTGAACTTGTGGAGAATTCAATTGATGTGGTGCGCTCCTCCGCAGAAAATAAACAAATTACCCTCTTTAAGGATTTTACCAATGAGGTGAACGTACAAGCAGATAAAAATATGTTGTTTACTGTGCTCAGGAATCTGCTGACCAATGCCGTTAAATTTACGCCCAACGGTGGGTCGGTTACGGTGAGTTACAAACGTTCTGGTTCCAAAGCTGTGATTACGGTTGCTGATACGGGCATAGGTATGACAGAAGATGAGATTTCCCGTTTGTTTAAACTGGACGGCAATCTCAAGATTCCAGGCACAAACAATGAAACCGGCACAGGCCTTGGCCTTATTCTTTGCCAGGAATTTATGCACCTGCATAATTCTGAGATTGAGGCTGAGAGCATACCTGGTGAAGGCAGCAGGTTTAGCTTCGCGATAGATATTGTTTAATTCCAGGATACATTCAAAAATAGCCCGGCCATATTCATTATGACCGGGCTATTATGTTCCGAAATACCTGTTTAGAAAGGTAAATCGTTGGTTGAATCATTCGGATTGAAATCCTGAACCTGCGTATCTGGCAGGGGCGCAGCAGTACCAGACTGTTCTGACGCTGCTTCCATTTTCCATCCTTCAAGGTTGGTAAAGTAGCTTACATTTCCGTCTTTTTCCCATTTTCTTCCCCTGAGGTTGAACCAGATTTTTAAATCTTGTCCCACCTGAAAGTTGTCAATCAGGTTGCAGCGGTCTTGTGTTAGCTGAAATTTGATAAATTCAGTAAAACTGGAGTTAGGGTTGTCCCTGAATTCGATAACAAATTCACGTTTTTTAAATTTTTCAGAAACATTCTGAGTGTCAAACTTTTCTACAAGTTTTCCGGTAAGTTCAAAAGCCATAATATTGATTTATAGGTTAATAAGGGATTTTCTTTTCTGTCTTTTTCCAGAGGTCAAAGACGTGTTGTGCCTCGTATTGAAGCATTTGCCGGGTTTCAATTTTCCTGTCGTTAATCTCCACCTCAATTTCCTGGTAGATGAAGTGATCGTCAAATCCAGCATCTGCCGCATCGTGGCGACTCGCTGCAAAAAAGAGTTTCTCCGGTCTTGCCCAATAAATTGCGCCCAGGCACATGGGGCAGGGTTCACACGATGCATAGATTTCGCAGCCTTCAAGCTGGAAGTTGCCTAAAATTTTGCACGCTTCCCGAATGGCGACTACTTCAGCATGTGCAGTGGGGTCATTTTCCGAGATCACATGATTTGTACCGCGGGCAATAATTTCACCGTTTTTGACGATAACGGCACCAAAAGGGCCGCCTTTGCCAGATGGAATATTCTCGCGGGCAAGCTTTATGGCTTCAGCCATAAAAATATCTTTTTTATCAGTCATTCATCAACAAATTTTTCCATGAACCCCTAAGGGTTTCATGCTGTAATGCCCCCTGCAGTTTTGTAATATATTGCTTTCTGTCGACCAGGTTTGCACCTAAGCTCAACAGGTGGTTGGTTTCCATTTGGGCATCTATAAAATGAAAATCTTCACGATAAAGTGTTTTGCAAAGATAGTGCAAAGCAACTTTTGATGCATCAGTTTTTAGGTGAAACATTGATTCTCCAAAAAAAGCTTTTCCCAATGAAACACCGTAAAGTCCTCCAACAAGCTTGTGCTGATGCCATACTTCAACCGAATGTGCATAACCCTGATTGTGAAGGGCTTTGTAAGCCTCAATCATTTTAGGCACGATCCAGGTGCCATCGGATTGGGCTTCATGAGTGTGGGCACAATGATTTATAACGGATTCAAAATCAGCGTCAAAGCTCAGCGTAAATCCTCCATTTTGAATTCGCTGCTTCAGCGATTTGGAGGTTTTGAATCCCGACGGCTCAAAAATACAGCGCACCAATGGTGAATACCATAAAATGGGGGACCATTCATCAAACCATGGAAAAATGCCTGAACTGTAAGCCTTAAGCAACCGAGAAGTCCCTAGGTTGCCCCCGGCAGCCAGCAACCCATCATTCCTCGATTCCTCAAGGAGAGGAAATTCGTCATCGGCCCTGAGATATTTTATTCTGCGTTGAGGAGGTTTATCCAATGATTTAAACAATAAATGATGATTGAAAATGCAGGTGAAGTAAAAAACAAAGATAAAAAAAACCGGCCAGAAATGGGCCGGTTCTTTTAAACTGTTATGAATATCAGGCGTTTTCTTTTTCAAAATCGTTCATGCAATCAACCAATGCCTGAACACTCTCTTTTGGGAGGGCATTGTAGGTTGAAGCCCTGAAGCCACCAACCGAACGGTGTCCTTTGATTCCAATCATGCCACGGCTTTTGGCAAATTCCATGAATGCATCTTCTTTGTCTTTATACTGATCTTTCATCACAAAGCAGATGTTCATCAGTGAACGGCTGTCTTTTTCGGCTGTTCCAACAAACATTTTACTGTTATCGATGGCATTATAAAGAAGGTTGGCTTTATCGATGTTCATTTTTTCGACAGCAGCAACCCCTCCAAGTGATTTTATCCATTTCAGGGTTTCTTTTACCGTGAAAATGGGCAAGGTAGGAGGCGTGTTAAACATAGATCCTTCCTTAATGTGTGTGCGATAGTCGAGCATGGTAGGAATAGGCCTTTCCATTTTTCCAAGTAAATCTTCACGCACAATGACGAAGGTTACGCCAGCTGGTCCTAAGTTCTTCTGGGCACCACCATAAATAAGGGCATATTTTGAAACGTCAATGGGACGGCTTAAAATATCACTTGACATATCGGCAATCAGGGGAACCCTGCAATCATAGTCTGTCCTGATTTCAGTTCCGTAAATGGTGTTGTTGGTAGTGATGTGGAAATAATCTGCATCCTCAGGAACAGTGTATCCTTTGGGGATAAAGTTGAAGTTCTTGTCGGCCGATGAAGCAACAGTTACTGATTCTCCAAAATATTTGGCCTCTTTGGCTGCTTTCTTTGCCCATACACCTGTTTCGAGGTAGGCAGCTTTTTTATTCATCATATTGAACGGTACCATGCAGAACTGCAAACTAGCGCCACCACCCAGGAATATCACCTGATATCCTTCGGGAATGTTGAGCAACTCTTTGAACAAGGCAACGGCCTCGTCAATGATTGCCTGAAAATCTTTACTCCGGTGTGAAATTTCCAACAATGACATACCAATGCCATTCAGGTCAAGTACCGCTTTGGCTGTGTTGTCAATGGCTACCTGCGGTAGAATGGAGGGGCCGGCATTAAAATTGTGTTTTTTCATGATGATATGATTTTGGGTTTTAAAATATATTTTAAATTCCTTTTGTTTGCGAACGATATGCTGTAATTTGGAACAAAGGTATAAAGATTTGTAAAGTGGAAGCAATTAAAGAATAGAATTATTTTATATTTATAAAGTATTTATAATCAATTAATTATAAATGAATTGCTTTAGATCATAAATTGTTATTCAGAAATTACGATCAATTTTTTCGGGTTTAATTACCATTGGTATAATAGCTTTCTTTGTTTCTTTTAATCTCACCCGAAAATCTATGCCGTGTAAAATGTTGATTTATGTTTTTAAGCATGTACTAATGAGCTTATATGGTTTATTCTTTTGGTGGAAACAGATCATAATATACTTCCTTTTTGGGCGCTTTTTCTTTTTCTACTGCCGGATTGCGTGGTTCGATATCCTCTACGAATGTCCAAAAACCTTTAAGAAATACATAGGCATCATAAATATTGCCCGCTGGTACATACGCCCACTTTTGCCCTTCAAGTTCTGGATTCATGGGAACAAGGCGGTCAATGACAACCATTTCATCGTCAATATTTCGTTGTGATCGTCTCACATTTGACAATGTAATTTTTTGTCGATCATAATGTTGTGTAAAAGCTGATTGGGAATAGTATTCGTTTACCACCCTGTTGTGCAGGCCATTTTTAGTTTTGAAAACCGGTGCGCCGAAAATTGGCATCCCCTTGCCATCAAAGGTTAGGGCCTCCATAGTTTTCCGGCTTGCATCTGCACGGTAACCATCCCAGGACAGCAGGGTATAAAGGTTTTTTGGTCCATCCTGGCGCTCAATCAAACGGTAAAATAGCCCGCCGGGCCAGTCGCCGTTCTTATAAACGACATTTTCATCCAGGCCCCTTATTGAGGAAATTGATTTTAATTGTATAACCGTATCCTTCACTATATTCTGTATAATGATAGAATACAGGTTGTTGCGATTATTTTGCTGAATGTTCCAGTTGAATATCCTTATTTTGCCATCCTGCGAAGCAAGTTTGCCTATGTTCAATGAATCAAAAGGCCAGGTTTTGGCTGTGGGCATTTCAAGCGCTGTGGCAAGCAAATGCGCAAACTGATCGTTCAAAGCAAGGCGTGAAGAATCTTCTTTTGCTGAGCGGCTCTCACTTAATAGTCTCATCAGTGACTTTTCAACTTGCTTAATGCAATCATTTTGCGGAAAAGCCGAAAGGGATAAGAACAAAAGCGAAAAGATTGTAATCAGGTATATTTTTAATCTAAGTAACATAATCAGGTAATTGTTGAATTAATTATCGCGTAAAGTTAGGCTTATTTTACTTTTGCAAAAAAAATGCGTTATGAACAGTATATCCTGGAAGGATTATCTTCGTATTTTCTCAGATTGCAGGGAAAGTTATATGGAAAAATATGCTTCAGATTCCATTTGCTGTGAACTGAATTTGCTGTTTGATGATGTGGCGTATGCCCATCCCTGGCTTATCCGCCACCATATTGATTATGCTTTTCAAACGTTGATAGAAACGTCGGACAAAGAGAATGTCAACCCGCCATCCAAAAGGCCACTTAACAATAAAACCCTTGCTTTCTGGTTGCGGCCCACATCACCCTTCGATGGTATTGAACTCATTATTTCAGGAATACACGCCGGTTTTAGTTGCATGATTAAGACGAATGAAACGGATAGGTCTTTATATAAAGGTATCCTCGGGTTGCTTCAGGTAAGATTTCCGGGAATAGAAGAACGGGTTGAATTTGTTGATCACCCTTTCGGGGAAGTGGATGCCTATGTAATTGTTGGTGAAAGCCCCACACCATCTCAGCTTGAATACCTAAAAAGCAAGCCGGTATTTATAGATACTTTGGATAAAGCTCATGCAGTAGCTGTCATCATGGGCAATGAAAACAGTGAAGAACTTGATTTGCTGGCCATCGATCTTTGCATGTATTTCGGGCGATCAAAATATAATATTGCTGAATTGCTTGTGCCTGAGGGTTATGATTTTACTGACTTGCTGGCCTCTGTTGAAAACTACCGGGCCCATGCTAATCATTCTCGTTATTACAACCATTACGAATACCGAAAAGCAGCGTTTATTGTTTCGGGTGACGTATTTATTGATAATGGATTTCTTCTTTTTATAAAAGGAAGGAAAAATGCCAGGCATATCGGGGTGATTAACTATAGCGAATATGAAAGCAGCAATTTGCAAAAATTAGATTTTAAAGGAAAACAGATATATAAGGCGAAACCCACCACTGATTCCGGGGAACTGGCATTTGGCAGTGCTCTATTGCAGCGTTATCTTACTGTGGATAGGTTTCCGGGTTTTCTAAAAAGTGTAATAAATACCACATATACATCATAAATCATATAGAAAACTACATAGAAGAAACCATGTGCGCTAAATAGCTAACTATTGCCCGACAAACGGCTAACCAACAAGAAACAAAAAACAAGAAACAAGAAACATAGAACAGAAATAATTCAAAAAAAATACCACATAGACCCATAGATCATATAGAAAATCACATAGAAAAGTACATAGAATAAACCATCTGCATTAAATGGCTAACGATTGCTCCACCAGCGACTAGCCAACAAAAAACATAGAACCAACTAACGACTAAAAGACTAACGACTAACGACTAACCAACTAATAACTAACCGACTAACGACTAAAAGACTAATGACTAACCGACTAACGACTAACCGACTAACGACTAACCGACTAACGA
>SWCC01000090.1_pt1 | contig 57450 bp, 33 predicted proteins | sample 4692971 | NCBI WGS metagenome assembly SWCC01 (sample SAMN10267277, study PRJNA491770) | bioreactor metagenome | isolation source: DHS bioreactor inoculated with subseafloor sediment | place: Japan: off Shimokita Peninsula | collected 2006-08 | reverse complement strand
CGCATCCGGACAATAACTACATCTCCTGCTTCTCCAGTAAATGTATACGCATCTATTTCGCCGGTCTGAGCTATGTTTGCAGTTATTGAGTTACCATATTGGATTTGAAGTGTATCTTGGGCTTTAATGGAAGTGAAAGCTATCAATATAAAAAGGTATGAGAATAAACTCTTTAGGAATAAGAATGATATTAATCTTTTCATGTTTATTCTCCTCTGCTTATAACTAGTAAATTTTATGAAATCATTTCGTAATCAAATTTATTTCAACAATATCATCTTTTTAGTCTTCATAAATTCACCTGCTAGTAGTCTAAAGTAATATATACCACTTGAGTGTTTTGAACCATTAAACTCTACTTCATAGCTACCTTGTGATTGTTCTTCGTTCACAAGAGTTTTTATTTCTCTACCTAAAATATCATAGACCTTCAGCGTTACTAAGCTTTGATTAGACATGGAATAATTTATGATGGTATTTGGATTAAAAGGATTGGGATAGTTTTGAGATAAGACCCATGAGCTAGGTATATTTGACATTTTGGATTTCATTTCTGTAGTTGTTACAGTATTATTAATTAACAACCGAACATTATTCTCCTCACCTACGATTAAATCTGGGAATAAATCATCGTTTAAATGAAATGCTTTTCCTGTATATCCTACTCCATTAAGAGTATCGCTCCAAACAAGATTAAAATCCGAACCCGAATTATTTTCATATATAAATAATTTTCCAGTATCAAATGTCCCAATAAATAGATCCGAAAAACCATCTTGATTAAAATCTTCTAATTCAAGATTATAGCCAACATCTTTAAAATTTGGACTTACCCAAAATTCTTTGAGTGAATCAATATCATTAGTTATGAAAGTACGAACTTCTCCCCATCCTGAATAAACAGCGATATCAGATAGAGAATCTCCATTAATATTTCCAACTGCTAAGGCAAATGTTCTTGTACCCAACTTTTTAACTAGTTCTTCTTGGAAATTAGTTCCTGATCCATCCCCAGAAAAAGTTAAAAGCAAACCATCATAAATTTCAGTAGCAACAATATCCTTTTGTAAGTTATCATTTAAGTCAGCTGCTAATATATTATGAATCGTTCCATCACTGTGACCGTAAAAAGTACTCTGCCAGTTTACTTGGAAGTTTTTTCCAGATTCACTATTTAAATATATTTCAAGTAAACCGCCGGATTGTGTTTGAGTACCTGATAAAATATCCAAGAAATTATCATTATTAAGATCTGCTAAATCTAGGCATCTGTATTCAGATCCTCCATTCCAATATTCTGTAAATTGCCCTGATTGATCATTTATAAATACACGGATATTTCCTGAATCTTTAATAACAAAATCTTCCCATGTATCATTATTTAAATCACCATGAGAAATCCAATATCCATAACTATTGAATTGAAAAAGGACGGAATCAGTGAATTGCCAGTTCCCTTCATTATGTAAATAAATTATTTTACTAGTATATCTAAAAGGTGAAATTGTATCGGTTGTTGTTGTTGCAAAAATAATAACGTCAGTCTCACCATCTTTATCAAAATCATCAGCAACAACTTGGTTTTCACACCAATGTGCTCCTAAATTATAGGAAAATATCTCATGAAAATGAAATTCTTGTGTGCTATCTAGCTTTGAATATATTTGTGGTTCGGTCATAGGATTGAATGCTAGACGATCAAATCTGGTCTTAAACCGATTTGAATCTAATGACAAGTTATTAAATATATCTTGTGAATAAATACTCTGTCCAAACAGAAACCAGACCAGGATTCCAATTAAATTTTTCATATTACTTATCCTTAAAAAATATAACTTAATCTTAAATTCGAATTCACTTTAATATAATCATCTTTTTTGTCTCTGCATATTTGCCAGATTGAAGTCTGTAGAAATAAATTCCACTTGTTAATTCAGATCCATTAAACTCAATTTTATAATAACCTTGAGGTTGTTGTTTGCTAACTAAGGTCATAATTTCGCTACCTAATGTATTATAGACTTTTAGGATAACATTACTTTGATTAGGAATAGAATAATTAATTATTGTACTTGGATTAAAAGGATTTGGGTAGTTTTGATAGAGAATAAATGAATTATAACCTAACAGTCGTGAATCATCAATATGTGTTGTAAAATCTGAATATATATATGCAGAGCCAGCATTATTACCGTTATCATCGTTTCCACTAGCACCAATTATTATATTATTTCCTGAAATTGATGTGGCAATACCAAAATTATCATATGCTGCACCATCACTTGCTAAAAGCTTTTGTTCTTCAATCCAAGTCACTCCATTATAACTAAAAATATATGCCGAACCAGATTTAATTCCATAATCTTGATCTTCTGGAGCAGAAATTATAGCAAAATTATCTGAGATTGAAACTGATTTACCAAACAAATCACCTAGAGCTCCATCACTAGCAGTTATCTTTTGATATTCTACCCCGTTGCTATCTTCAAGATTGAATATATATGCAGCTCCTGTACTTATACTATCACTATTTATGGTTTTAGCATCTCCCACCAAGAGATTTGCACTAGTAATAGAAAGAGTTTCTCCAAATCCATCAATGTCTAATCCATCACTAGCTTGTAGCTTAGTTTGTTGTATCCATTCTTCATTTTGGTTTAAGTAGATGAAGGCTACTCCTTGTCCTTCAGATAAAATTCCACCACCAACCGTTCCAATTGCGATGATATTTTCAGAAATTGCAACAGCTTCACCATAACGGTAGCCATTAGAAATAGTTGAATCAAGATGCCAATTTTCTCCGGTTCGTTTATAAATATGCGCAGAATTGTTATTTGCTTCTCCTACAACAGCATATGAGGATGAAATGGCAACTGACCATCCGAATAAACCAAATGCGTGTGCAACGGGAGGAGCTATTTTTTCTTGTAGATCCCAAACAACACCATTCCGCTTAAAAATAAATGCCGCACCAATATTATTTAATACTGGAAGAATAACTTGGAATGGGGCACCTACAATCGCGTATTCTCCTGAAATATCAACTGAATATCCAAAATCTGGTGGAAGGGTTGAGCCTTGGGGATTACTCTCACCAACAAGTTTATACTCTTCCATCCAATTATTATCATTTTTTTTGAAAATAAAAGCTGCATGAGTTGCTCCAACTATAGCGTAATTATCATCAATTGAAACTGATCTCCCAAAATCACGAATATCGGTACTTGGCAAAAGCTTTATCTCATTTAAAGAGATTGAACTAGGATTAAAGAGAACTTGTGGATTGATATTTGTTTTCAGACAAAAAAGGATAACTAAGATCAATACAAAGTATTTCAAAATGCATTCTCCAATAATTTTAGAAAGAACATTTATATAATAATTTTAATGTCTTTTTGAATATATATTAGTTGCAAGCATTTGAATCTATATCAACATCTTGATGTTATTTTATCAACAACATTTTATGCACTTGCTTGTATTCACCCGCTTTAATCTTATAAAAATATACTCCACTACTTAATTGATTTCCATCAAACGCAGTTTCATAAATACCAGTTCTATTTTCTTCATTTACTAAAGTTACTATCTCATTTCCCAAAACATCATAAACTTTAAGTACAACATGACTCTGTTTGGGGATTGTATATGATATTGTCGTGGTTGGATTAAATGGATTTGGGTAATTATTAAATAATTGGTAATGTTTCGGAAGGTTAGAGAGAACATTATTTTTTACTCCAACAACTAATTGATTTTCGTACCATTCAATTTTTCCGTTAGCAGCTGTAACAATATCTTGATCACTATCTTTATCAATATCTTCAATAAAAACTGACGAAAGAATTCCACCCTCTTCGGAAACAATATAATTAGTGAAGTTGTTATTTCCATCATTCTGATGCAAATTTAGACTTAAATTTGCTGTAGAAATAATATCATAATCATTATCATCATCAATATCTTTCACATAAAATGAATGAGTTGCCCATTCATCAGAATTTCCTGTTAAAATTGAATGTTTCGTAAAAATTTCATTCCCGTCATTTTCATACCATGAGAGTCTTGCTTCTCCTCCTCCAGCAACAATTAAATCTACATCACTGTCCCTATCAAAATCTAATGCAAAAACTTGAGTGGGCCAATTAGATTGATTTGTGATAATGTGATTGCTGAAACTTTCTTCCCCATCGTTTTCATACCAGATTATCAAATCATCCCATTTAGAGACAGAAATAATGTCATTATCCCCGTCATCGTCCATATCAATTGCATAAACTGACCATGCACCATCTAAAGTAGTCGTAATATCGTGTATGATAAAATTCTCACTTCCGTCGTTTTCACTCCATACAACCCGATCATCATTCTGTGAAGCAGAAATAACATCAATATCACCATCGTGGTCTAAATCAATTGTACAAATTCCTCTTACCAATTGTATATTCGGAGCGAGCATGTGAAGTATAAAATTTTGGTTCCCATCATTTTCATGCCAGCCCAATCCAACATGCCCCCCTGAAAGTATATCTATATCACCATCTTCATCTAAATCTACAGCATGTACTAAGTATCCGTAATAATTAATTGAAGATATTGTATGATGGGAAAAATCATTATTCCCATCGTTTTCGTACCATACAATTTCACTATCCAAAAACGATCCTGATAACACATCAATATCCTCATCTGAATCTATATCAATAGCAAAGATTGAACTAGGTGAATGTAATGAATCTGTTGTGATCGTATGAGATGTAAATTGCACTTGAGAAAAGATATTAAATGAATAACTAATGGTAGTCATAACCAAAAATAAATTGAATTTCATTTCACATATCCCTTTTACTGTTATCTTAATAAAGTCATTTTCCTTGTCTCAACAAAATCACCAGCTTGAAATTTGTAAAAGTATATCCCACTCGTTAAATCTGAACCATCAAACTCTAGTTTATAATTACCTTTTGTCTGTTCTTCATTTACTAGTGTTCTCACTTCTCTTCCCAATACATCAAATATTTTAAGGGTTACATAACTCTGTTTATGAATTGAATAATTTATTGCAGTATTCGGATTAAATGGATTGGGGTAATTTTGAGCAAGCTCCGGAATATGCTGAATTGATTTCACTTTATTTATTGACGTAGTTCTAAAACTCAATTTCGAAACACCATTTGAAGATCCAAACCAGAGGTTACCCTCTGAATCAGATTCTATATCATTAACAGCATTTGATACTAATCCGCTGTTACTTGTGTTGTAATTGGTCCAGTTAACACCATCAAATCTACAAACACCTGTGCTATACATTCCAAACCATTTACTACCATCTGAATCAATATAAACTGCATTTACATATTTATGGTTTGGACCGAAATCAGGCGGCATATAATTTATCCAGGTTGTACCATCAAAAACATAAACTCCACCATAAATTGTTGTTATCCATTTATTACCCATTTCATCAATAGCAATGTCTGTGATTACATTTGATATAAGACCGCTATTTGAGGAGTTATAATTTATCCAATTAATGCCATCGAACATTGAAATTCCAGCATAAGTACCGATCCAAATATTCCCATTATTCTCAAGAGTTATGGAACGGATCCTATTATCGATAATATCGCAACTAGAAGTATCGTAGGTTGCCCAACTGCTTCCATCAAAAACAGAAATCCCTTTACTGAAAGTACCAAACCATTTGTTACCATTAAGATCTATTACCATTGCCCTTACGTCATCATCAACTAATTCACTGGTTACGTTATTATTGAATGTCCAGTCCGATCCATCAAAGGTTGCAATGCCTCCCCAACCGCCAATTCCAAACCACATCAATCCTGTATTTTCCTTATCTATCGCATGTACATTATTATAACCAATACCACTATTAGTTGTGTTATACGTTTTCCAATCACTCCCATCATATACAGAAACACCACCAACCGTTCCAAACCATTTCCTCTGGTCATCATCAATATATATTGTGTTAATACTATTATGAACTAATCCTCCTTCGACCCTAAAGTTATACCAATGAATGCCATCATAAGAATCAACACCCGCACCTCCGAACTGATTCCCTGTTCCAAACCATAATTTACCTGTTTTATCTATGGTTATTGCATTAATAGCCCAATGAGATAATTCACTATTGTTAGGAGTGAATTTATCCCAATTTTCACCATCAAAAACATAGACTCCCGCTGAAGTTCCAATCCAAAGGTTACCACTGTTGTCAATTTCTAGACTATTTATTTGATTCGATATCAAATCACTGTTGCTGTTTGTATATGTTATCCAGTTTTCGCCATCAAAAATTGATAAGCCACCATCATATGTACCTATAAATATTTCTCCCGTATTACTTGACTTAATGGCTCTGATTTTGTTACTACCTAAACCACTATTCGAAGTGTTATAAATAATCCATTTTGTACCATCAAAAACTGAAAGACCCTTATCATAAGTTCCGAACCAAATGTTTCCGTCAAGATCTATTCCCATAGAATAAACATAATTATCCTGCAAACCACTATTTGACATATTGTAAATGAGCCAATTTGCTCCATTATAATGGTAGACACCCTTACCATAAGTTCCAAACCAAAGGGTTCCAGAATGGTCAATAGTCTGTGAAAGTATAATGATTGATTGTAGATAGTTATTCCAGCTAATTTCATTAAATTGTGAAATGCCTTGTCTTGTTCCAATCCAAATATTTTCGTTAAAATCAGTTATGATCCCAGAAATATTATTATGTACAAGTCCATCAACATTATCATATTCGTAGTAGGTCCCATCAATCAAGTTTAGCTTTATAAGACCACCTGTTGAACCAATCCATAAGTAATCATCCTGAATCGTCAATACATTAATTACATCTTTATTTGTATTGGTACTCCAATTATCACTTTGAGCAAGCATTAATGTGCTAATGAAATGACACATCAAAACTATCTTTAATATATAGATGTGTTTCATATCTTAATTCCTCAGATATTTTGTTAATTATTTTAATAGAATTAACTTTTTAGTTTCGAAATTATCACCACTATGCAATGTATAAAAATAAACTCCACTTGGAAGTGCTGAGGCATTGAACTTAATATTATAAATACCAGCTGACTGTTCTTCGTTAATTAATTTTACTAGTTCTCGACCAAGTATATCGTATACACCTAGTTGCACAAAATTATCTTGAGGTAGTGAATAACTAATAGTTGTATTTGGATTAAAAGGATTTGGATAATTTTGTGATAAAGAAAAATTGGAGATGATTATATTTTCTTCTTTAACGTCAGTTAATGTACTATAGAATATTTCTACTTTTGCAGCATCAAAAGAATAATAATTGCCAAGTGAATCTTCGAACTGAAAATAACGATTAGATAACACTAAGATTGTCCCTTCCCAAGACTCAGATAAATATTTAGTTATATTTCCATCGCTATTATAGTTATAAGTATATCGAACTGATTTAATCCAATTTATTCCATCCCAATATTCGTATAAATAAGAAGTTTCGTTTCCATTACCATCATAAGTAAGAGTAGTTCGAGAAGAATTCACCCAATTTGTTCCATTCCATCTTTCATATAACCTTAAAGTATTATATCCATTAATGTCATAAGAATAAATACCTCGTCCAGATGTTAACCAATCAGTTTCATTCCAAACTTCATATAAATACGAAGTTATTTTTCCGTTAATATCAAATGCATTAGTATAGCGCCAAGAATATACCAGATTTGCTCCATCCCACGTTTCCCTTATTTGGGACGTCCTATTCCCACTGCTATCATACGTAGAAGTATTTCGCCAATAACTCACCAAATTTGTTCCGTCCCATTCCTCATATGAAAATATAGTGCTATTTCCGCTGCTGTCATATGTATAAATAAGGCGTAACGAATTTTCCCAATTTGCACCATTCCATGTTTCTTGAAAATACAATGTCCTATTTCCGTGACCGTCATATGTGTAAGTATATCGTTGGTCATTCCACCAAATCCCCCCATCCCAAAGTTCATATAAATACGAGGTCATATTTCCGTTGCTATCATACGAATATATAAATCGTTGTGAATTTACCCAATTTGTCCCACCCCATTCTTGATATAATTGCGAATTCATATTTCCATCACTACTGTAATTAAATGTAGATAGCCAAGAGTTAATCCAATTTGTTCCATTTAAAGTTTCGCCCAGAGAAGAAATCCGATTTCCATTGCTATCATAATTATGGGTAGCTCGTGAAGACCTTATCAAATTAGTTTCATCCCATTTTTCATATAAATGCACAGTCATATTTCCATTACTATCAAAAGTATATGTAGCTCGCCATTCTAGGATCCATTTTTCACCATTCCAATTTGCCAATGAAGTCGAAATTCTATTTCTGTTACTATCATGTGTGTATGAATATTTGCTTTTGCCTCCTTTCTCAGTTGTAATAATCACACTATCTACAACATCTATTTGGTTAAGAACTGCCTTTGGAGTTCTAAAATCATACTTTTTAATAAATTTATGGAATAAATCACCTTTGATTTCTTCGCCTGGTGGGGGAATATGAGAAACTTTTTCAGTTATTAACTTATTTATATCTTTAAGACCTAATACGTATTGCTGTTGAAAAGAAGGATCTTCTTTTATTATTAACTCATCTAATTTTCTTGATTGTGGGACAAAAACAGAAGAAATATAAAGAAGTAGTGTCAATGACCAGAAAAATAGTTTTGATAATTTCATAATTAATTCCCTCCTATTGTTTGATATAAATATTAGGATATTTACCAACCTAGACATTTATAGAGCATTATCTCAATTTACAATTGAGATTAACAAAATCAGTAATTATGTTTATTTTTTTTAAAATATCGATTGGTCTTGGTCATAATAACTTGCCTTCTTGTCAAACTGTATATGAGGTTTTCCCTTATTTGGATTTCCCAAAAGTATGAATTGTTTGCTAAAGCCATCGAAATCTGTAATAGAAGTTTACAACTAATAATTAGTCAGAATTTAATAATTTAAAGGAATATAACAAATTAATTAAAGAATACCAATGCATCTTTTTATTAAGATATATTATCTTTTTAGTTAGAGATATTTGATACTATATTAGAAGCAAAAGTATTGACAGAAAGGTGGCGAGAACATTATAACAATGTTAGACCACATAGTTCATTAAATTATTCACCTCCGGTACCGGAGGTAATACTCCCTCTGAAAGTGGCCAATGCTTGAGAGTGAGACTAACATAGACATTGGTACATCTATTGGGGGCAGGTCACTTTTCTACTTCAGTATCTCTCTACTTTCTTATGATTAACTCTCCATATTATAATAAAACCCCCAACATTTGTCCGACATTCTGCTTTCTTTTTCCGAACATTATATTACTACTACTTAATATCTACATTACCTTTATTGGACTTATAGGAAAAGGCGCTAAAACTAAAATTTCAATTTCATATTGTGTTCCAAAAATTTTAGTCTTCTATTTGATTCAAATAAGTAAACTTTGTCTCTCAACTCTTTTCCACAAATTCTTGTTGAATAATACGTTCTGGATTTATTAACTGTAATTTTAGCAATCATACTTTTTTGAGTTAATTTTAGTATAGCATAGTCAATTTGATTTAGAGTAATTGATAAGTATGTTCTGTTAGCACCCATTTTATATGCATTTTCTTATCCACACGTAGCTAATAAAGAACTTCTATAAAGCTCAGGATGAATGGATCCAGGAGAAGTTTGCTTCTGAAACGTCAACAAATTGATATATAGTGTATTTATACCAATTGAGTATAAAAAATTAAATTTTTATGATTAATATCTAACTAAAAAAATTTTTTGAGAAAATGTTGAACAACCATTTCTATTAATATAAATATTATTGGGCCAAAAGCAACTGCGATAAAACTGGTTAAAGTTTTCATATTAAATGGCCAGACTGGCATTGCATCTGCTTTACTATATAAGTTGTCAAGGAGTTCTATGTTTTCTTTCTGCGAGACAAAATTAGAGTTTTTACCTGGTTTATCGATTGTATCCAGAATCGATTTATTTAGATTAATATATTTTTCACTAAGACTTTGCAATGTTATTCTTTTTGTTTCTTTCATTACATTATGCACAATTCCAAGGGGGTAGAAAAAGACAAATGTCGTAAGTGGAGCAAGTCCTAATAATCCAAGCGTGAATCCAAATGTAAATGTCCTCCATGTAAAATAGTGAGCAATAACTTGAATCATAAAAGGGATAAGGAAATAAGTGAAAGATAATGATAATTCACCAAGGCTCTTTAATCCTCCGGATTTGTCAGGTGCCAATGGTTTAACTTCCAACAAGTTTTCTTTTTGTAGATCTTTGGTAAGTTTAATTTGTGCAATAATGATAATTAAATATTTCATTAATATTTGAGGGAGGATAATTCCAACAACAATCACAAGGATAAAGACCGTAAGTAAAAATTCGGTCATATGGGATGAAGAATTCCACCCCCCTTCACGCCAATAAATTGCCGAAATATTTGAATAAAGTGCAAGCAGAGCAAAGATATATTTGGTTATTGAAAGTGAAATTCTTTTTTGAGAAACATAACTAATATAATTTTCAATTAATTTGTCACATTTCTCAATATTGTTATCGTTCGTAAAAGAGGGTATTTCTCTCAAAAAATCAAGAAATCTATCCATAATAATCTTTAATATTATGAGAAGGAATGGAGTTGTAATTAAGGCGAACGATATAAAGAGGTAATCCTCAGCAAGTCCTATCATATCATAGCCTTCAGAATTTAACTTATCAATAATGAGAAGGTTATCATAATAGCAAAAAGCTAATATCACAATTGGTAATAAAAGAAAAGATACTAATGCCCTAATAAATATTGTTTTTTTTGATAACTTCTCATCATAATAAAATAATAGAATTTTATTTTCTTTGATGAGATTTTCAATTGATAATAAGTTCATCATTCACCTTATAAATTAATCAGTAAATATTGTCATGTATATTAAATCCTGATATTGACGCATCCTTGATCCTATCTTCTGAATCTAAATCATATTCCAGAGCGTAAGAATCAGGAGAATATATTAGATTTATAACCTTTACCGTATTCTTTTCTCTCAATGTTATAGGATACCTAGCATATTCAAGAAATTTAATAAACCAATAATCATTCTGAACAGATATGGGAGGCATAATTGATTGGTATCCTTTCATTACTATTTCCCCTTCTTCCTTAATCAGTACATACATTCTATTTTTTGTTTTTACTATTCCTTTCCACCTCCAAAATGTTCTTGGAACTGTTGATAAGTATTCACAATCAACTAAATTTCTGTCAGAATAATGTTTGTAATCAATCTCATTATTATACTTCAAGCTAATTGTTATTATAAAATAGATTATATAGATAGATATAAAAATGAATAGTGTTCTTTTGGGGAAATATTTTTTCTTAACGAATTTATTTTGAATAAAAGTTAACAGTACCAATATTGATATCGATAAATATATCGCATCAAAAGCATGGAAAATATCTAAACTATAAGGTTTTCCCAAAATTGGGTAAAGAATTGGAGTGCCAAATGGAGTTATTAAATCTAAAATTATGTGAAGACAATAAGAAATTAATGAAACATGATAAAGTTTAAGAAATAAAATTTTCTTTCGAACAAATATGTAAACCAAAATTGCCGGGAGCAATGAAAATATAGGCGTAAGAATTATTGTATTCGTGAATTTTCTATGATCCAAATATAAAATAGAACCAGGTATTCCAAATAGCACAAGAACATCAGGAAGTATTGACGCAATCAGACAGACAGATAAAATTGCATAATTTTGAAACGTTCTATTCGCATTAGAGAATAATACCCCAGCGGCTATATGATCAATAATTAGCAAATATCACCTAGGATTTTTCTTTGAAGAATTCGATAACGAAACACACAAATTATTTTCAGTATAATTTAATAACTAAACCTAATTAATAGTAATATAATATTGCTGAACCCTTACTTAATAATTTTGAGGAATCATTTTCCAGAATAATTCTATCTTAATTTTTACTGTAAGATTGACTACCAATTAAATCTTTCCTGAAATAATAAAAACCTCAATAGAATCTTCATAGCACTTCTTCTAGATCTAATCTAAGCCATACCTTTGCTGTCTTCTCATCAGGATATTCTGTCGGTCCAAATTTTTCTACATACTTTAATTTGCCCCTTATTTGTTTGATCTTCTCATCTTTATTTAATTGATAGTTTTTTATAAAAACTTTCGACTCCAGATCAAATCCGTTAATTAACTCCAATAACTTTGCTTGTGCATCAACTGTAGCTGCTTCTTCTGCACTTTTTTTCCAAACCTCTTCGGGAAAATTAGTATTTGCCATTCCAAATCCTTCAACTGTTACAATTTTATTTTCCCAATCAATTTGTCCATTAGAAAATTGTTCTATGATGGGAGATGTACTATGATCCGAGGCTTGAGATAATTTATCAAGTCTATTCATCATATCATCTTTATCGATACTGATCTCAGCTTTAACGTGATATGTGTTGCCATCCCAGTTTTCATTGAGGATTCTTGTTTTTGTAATACATTCTGAAATTATTTGAGTTTTAACTTCAGTAATATCTTCCAATTTCTGGTTATCTTCGATAATCGTACGTGATATATTGGAATTAATGTAGACTCCTAATTCCTCCATTAGTGATTTTTTCACTTGCTCTAATGCAGATTCACGCGCGGAAATTTTACTATCTTTTTCGCTCGCATTATAGTTATACTCACGGATAAAAGTCTGAGAACAAATAATTCCATGGACTACAAATAATATCAATAGCATTTTGAATTTCATTGAATGTATCTCCTTTTATTAAATATCTAATCATCATTCATTTTACTTAATAGCACCTTTTGATTTTAGGTAGTCTTCAACATCTTCATTCTTACCATATCTTTCAGCACGATAAAGTGGTGTTTGCCCCTCATTATTTCTTGCATTTATATTTGCTCCATTTTCAATTAATATTTTTACAATATTAAACCTACCCCAACCACTAGCTCGATGAAGTGGAGTTGATCCATGTCTAGGATCTGAAACATTGATATCTGCACCATGCTTAATAAATAGTCTAAGCATTTCTGCATTACCATCAACTACTGGGCCAATCATGGGATATCCTGAAGTGTTACCACTTAAATATGCACTTGGATTCACTCCCTTTTCTAAAAGGAATTTAACTTCAGCATATTTTTCTTCATGTTGTGACATAAAGTAAAGAGCCTTCACCGCATTGAAATCGTTTATGCTCCAGCCTTGAGAAAACACATTTTTTAATGAGCCGATATCTGAGTATCTTTGACAGAGTCTGTGTTCCATATTAGAAATAATTTCATTTGATAATTCATATGATATTGCAGCTTTTGAAGAATTTTGATGTTCATTACTAACTTTTTTAAATATTTTCCAAGCTTCGAAATTTTTACCTTGTTTATACAATAGACTTGCTCGATTAAATAACTGCTCTGGATCTTCCCTTTTGTCACCTACTAATATCTTTCCCGATAATATTACTAAATATGAACCATCATTTTGATAACCGATATCCATAATTTCATACCCCGGCAAGAGTGCAGCTTCAGCTTTACTTTCAACCGAACTAAATTTTAATTGAAAATTAATTATTTTTGTAATTGATTGAATTTCAGAACCTGCTCTTTCTATTGCTTCAAGCTTTGCATTCATAACAGCTTCTTTATAATCTTGTTGGGCACTAGTTTTAATTCCATCATCCTTACCCTGAATAGTTACTTGAATTTCTTGGGCTAATAAACTTGAACACAAAAAAAAGATAATTGTAATTAATATATAATAGTTCAGATTTTGCATTATTATACCTAATAATCTATGATTAATATGTTAGATGTCTTTTCTTATTATATAAACTTTTTGATAACCTGAATCTTGAAGCTTAATTTCAAAGAGGCTATTTTCGTATAATACATTGGGACGAGCATACTGTTCTTTATTCTTCCATTGATTTACTCTATGTCCGTTATACAAAATATCTATATCATAAAAACATGTAGAAGAGAAAAATGAACCTTCATCAACACATAAAAATTTAACCGAAATATCATGTTTGGTTCCATCTAGACCAATAAAACCTATATTACAAACTGTCGATTTCCCTTTTTGTCTAGGGTTATCATATTTCACATAGATTTTTTTTGCTTTTTCAATTTCCTTCGTATAATTACTAATATGAGGTGCAAACTCCACACTATTTATTGAACCAGGTTTTAGAAACACCTCCTTTTCTATTGCCTTAGAAAATTGGAACTTATACCTTGGCTCACCAAATATTATGTCTGACTCGAACTCAAGTGACACCTTATGCTTACCTTGCTTCAAATTATCTATAATAAATGATCTTTCCTGCTTATAATCAGCCTCACGTCCAACTCTCGCACAAATATTATTGTCTATATAGAGTTTATAAGGTCTATGCCTATAAACATTTACAAATATGTTTAGGCTTGTAAGCGTTGGAGCAATAAAAGAGCTAGAAACTTTTCCAATAAGTACAACCTTATATACTTTATCTTCGCTATATCCCATATCTAATATTTGAAATCCAGGTTGGATATACGCTTCAGCCTTACTTTCAACCATTTGTTTTTTGACCATAAAATTTTCAACCGTAGTAAATGATTGTATACTTACACCGGCTTTCTCAATAGCCAAAATTTTTGCATTTAGTATCGCTTCTTCCCTATCATTTTGTTTAGATTCGCGTTTACCATCCGACATTCCGATTACATTGACATCTACATAATCCTGACTCAAAAGTATTGAAGTAGAACTAGTGAACAAAAATAAGATTGAAATAATAAAAACTATTTTCATAATATTACTCCTAGAATGAAATTTGACTAATTTTTAATTATATCTTTAATTCTATTTGCTCCCACAAATCTAGTTGACCAATATCCGCTCACTAATGATGAAACCATAACTCCTCTTGAAGAACTAGCATGTACAAATACATTGTTGTCCAAATAAATTCCTACATGACCAGGATTGGTTTTTTGATTTGTATTAAAATAAACTAAATCTCCAAACATAAGATTGCTTATACTTTTGAATATTTTGGATTTCGTATATTGCTCCAATATCGACCGCGGCAATAAGACATTAAGACATCTTTTATATATAACTTGAGTAAGTGACGAGGCGTCAATACCCATCTTTGTTGCACCTCCGTTTAAATAGGGTGTATGAAGCCAGTTCAATATTTCAAGTGATATTTCCCCTTTGATCCTATCCAACGTAGAAACATTTTGATATTTTTTTGTAATCTTGTCATTTAATTTTTTAAAACCAATTCTATTGGCACCGATAAATCGACTTGACCAATACGATTTTCTTAATGATGAAACCATAACTCCTCTTGAAGAACTGACATGTACAAATATATTACTGTCCAAATAAATTCCTACATGACCAGGATTTGTTTTTTGATTTGTATCAAAATAAACTAAATCTCCAAACATCAAATTACTTGTATCCTTGAAAATTTTAGAACCTTTATATTGCCCTAATATGGATCTTGGAAGTGAAACATTAAGACATTTTTTATATATAATCTGAGTTAGTGCTGAAGCGTCAATACCACTCCTTGATGAACCACCATATTTGTATGGTGTATGAATCCAGTTTAATGCTTCCTCAGATAATTGATATTTGAACCAATCAAAAAAAGAAAACTTTTTGAATTTTTTAATTCTTGCTTTCTTTATTTTAGCAGAATCAATAAACTGATTAGGTTTATCCAATGTTAAATTTACTAAATTAATTCCCCGTTCGTTTATTTCAATTTGTTTCGTTTGAGTTACATAATTTTTCATTTTACACTCTATAAAGTATTTCCCGATCCTAAGGCTATCAATTATTTTTGCTCCGTTCCAACTATCTATAACCACATCATTTTGTTTTAGAGTTACATAAGCATCTATTGGAAATATTTTAAATTTTAAAGCTCCAGTAATTGGTTCCATTTCATATTTTTTAGTGATTGACTTTCCAAGTTTAAGTTCTATATATTCTGATATGTCATTATATCCTTTTTTAGAAATATCAATCTGATAGCTTCCCGGTGCAAGTTCTATCATATTTCTATAATCATATTTTTTTTTATTGATGCTTACCGTTGCATCTAACGGTGAGATATTAAATTTTAGTTCTACCTTGTTTTTTTTGAGATTAAATGGAAAATTATTTTTTAATTCATTACCTTCAACAACTTTAATTTCTTTTTCAATTTCTATGAAACCCGATTTTATAAGCTTAACATTATACAATCCTGGGTGTAGCCAATCCTGATAATCGGTTTCTCCCTTAATATCTCCGTTAATTAGTATCTGTGCACCTTTAGGAATTGAACGAAATGTTACTCTTTCCAATTCGATTTTATCAAGAGATATTTTAAATAGATTATTTTCAACTGTTACTAAAATGGTATCAATTTTAGTTCTATATCCTTTCCCTTCAATTCTTAATTTATGTTCACCTTCATTCACAAGGAGACTTTCCACATTGCCTTTGTATTCGTCATCCACATAAATATCTAACTCTGATGGTGTAGTTAAAATATGTATTGGGATCATATCTAGAATTTTCTTCCCAGTAACTTTTAATTTCCAGACTTGACCACTCCTCAGGTTAATATCAAATTCACTAAGATTTATTTTAAGTGATTCATATCCACTTTTGTATATATATACAACTCTTTCTGTTGGCGAGAGAAATAACAAATCACTACCTGGTTTCGGATCTATTTTAATTATACCATCATTCGAATCATAGGCTAGTCCCGTAAGATCCGTACTAATTACCAATCCAGCACATTGTTCTCCATTTGCATCCACAGTTTGATTAGAGATTAGTTCAGTATCCAAATGCTCGCTTTTTCCTATAACTAGTATTTTGGAGATATCTTGCGAGCTTATTAATGTATATAACAATAAATAGAAAATTGTTATCAAAAGATATTTATACATTAAATTCCTTTTTTATAAATAATTTATCAAATTTACTTACTTAACAGCAGTAAAACCATCATGCAGTAATGGTAGTTATCCGGATAATTATTGTCGAATAAATCAGGTAAATAGCAGGGCCTCACTCTGCAAGCCACATAATAATTACTACTGATACTCCCATGGGATCGGTGCTTAGACATTTGGATTAATAAGACAATGAACTCCAATCATAACCTAATTCCATTCTTGTTAACTCATATCATCTATTCTCAACTTATATGCATATTCATGTTCCAAGATTCAGTAGACACCTATCTCCCACCATTTGATAGATATAATAAAATCTAGTTACATATCCCATCGCTTGGCTTAATTAACTGCGAAACTATACTTCATGTTAATAAATAAGGCTCCATAATAATCATTAAGTTCCATAGCAAATCCTTCATGAAGATTGTTCTTTAAATTCTTTGTTCTCACTAAGTAATTTTTATTATGTTCTTCCAGTATTGTTCTATCGTGAGAATTTGCTACTAGATCAAATATAAAACCAATAACAGAATTAATGCCTGAAGCTATAATGATCTGCTCAGTACCATAACCATTACTACTTTTAGTATTATTAAGTCCCTCGATCAAAGATAAAGTTAAAACTGTTAAGCGTAATGATGATCCAAATGTATGCCACCACTGTCCCTTAAACAAAAATCCTGGAAAGGCTAATAAGTCAGCAGCTAATAATCCAGATAATGTCGCCGGATAGTTTTCATAAAATGTTCCATTATCACTTTTCTTTTTATTACCCCACATTACATCTTGTGGTAATTCACTCATACTATATATTCGTTTATCAGGAATAAGGTCTATCCCTTTTTTTAAAGTGACTTCAATATCCTCCTTCTTTTGATCTTTAATTTTTACTGTTAGCAGCTGACTTCTATATCCTTCTGCTATAACTTGTATACTATAAACTCCTATACCAAGACTATTTAAAGTTTTATTACCAATCCATTTTCCAACAGTTTTCCCATCTTTTCTTAAAAAGACCTCAGCTTTGGATGGTGTAACAACAATTTTGAGATCCCCAAGTGGAATATCTGATCCAACAATCAATTTTATGTCTTTTTCAATTGTTTTACTGTCCGTAATAGAAATATCAGACTTATGAGTTTTAAAACCTTCAGCATAAGCTTCTAATTGGTAAATACCTACCTTTAAGTTGTTGACTATTCTTATTCCATTCCATTCTTCAATTACTTTCCCAAATCTTTTAAGTATAACTCTTGAGTCAATAGGTTTAATTTTAAATTTTAAATTTCCAACAATATCTTTAAGAGAATAAGTCTTAGTTAATGGTTCTCCCAAAATAACTTCAATGGTTTCATTAATTGGATAGTAGCCTTCTTTACTTATTTCAATCTGGTACATACCTGGTACTATTTCAATCATTTTCCTTCCGCTATAATCTTTTTTATTAATAAAAACATTTACATCAGATGGATTAAGGTCTAATATAAGAGGCGAACTGTTTTTAACTAAATCAAATTTTTTAGTGATCGCATCGCCTAATTTTAAGTTAACGATACTGCTCTGAGTTATATAACCAACTTTTGAAATCCCAATTTCATAATTTCCAGGTATTAGTTCCACTTTATTTAAATTCTTTACTTCTGAGTTTATTCTTACTTCTGCATCACTTGGATTTAAGTCAAAATAAATGATCCCTGAATTCTTTATAAGTTTGTAATTCTTAAAGATGCTATCACCAATTTCAATCTTAAAAGTATCAGTCTGTGATAAATAACCAGATTTTGAAATTTCAACGACATGATTTCCAGGTATTAACTCAATTCTTTTAGCAGTCTTCATCTCAGTATTTATTCTTATTTCTGCATCATTTGGAGTAATTTCAAAATTGATCAAACCAGAATTCTTTGTAAGATTATAACTAAAAATATTTTCACCATTCTCAGAAATTTCAATTGTCTGATCATAGTTAAGAAAACCCGATTTTATTAACCTAACGTTATAGCTTCCGGGATACTCAAAAAACTGATCATCAGTTGTTCCTTTCTCAATATTATTTAAATATATTTTTGCTCCTGTTGGGATTGATTTTACTGTTACTGGAACAATACTTACTTTTTCTAATTTATAATTAAAATATGTATTACTAGTTGTGACTAAAATGTCTTTTGTTAATGATTTGTATCCATTTTTGTTGATTACTAATTGATGTTTTCCTTCACTCATTTGAATTGAAGTGCTAGGATTATAAATTATTCCATCAATTATTATTTGCACATCTTTTGGTTCGGTAATAATGTTAATTGGAATTAAATCAAGCTTATTATCTCCAGTAATTTTAATTTGCCAGACTTGGCCACTTTTAAGATTAATACCAATATCGTTTAAGATAATTTGAAGGGGAACGAAACCGGGACCATAAATTTTTACAACTCTTTCGGTTGGAGAAAGAAACAAAAAGTCTTCACCATCTTTATGATTAACTTTTACAATACCATTATTTGAATCATAAGTTAATCCGGGAATATCTGAAAATATCAGTAGCCCAGCACAAACTGATCCATTATTGTCTTTCGTATCATTATCAATTAATTGATTTGAAAGAAAATTAGCTGCGTCAACAATTCTTAGCTGGTTAAGATCCTGCGCAGTAATTGTTGATAAAAATATTAAAAGAATAATTAGCACATATTTATTCATCAGTATATTACTCCTTTTGAATTCTCCTAAGACGGTATATTTCTATAAATCAATCCTTAAACCAGCTCCAAATAATAAATTAATTTGATTTTGGATATTGTTATGGACTAGGTACTTGCTCGACAAATCGAAAAAAAGAGGATAATCGGCTGATAAAAATCTATATCCAAATCCAATTCCGTAATTAAGACCATTATTTGCAGCACTACTATTTTTAAGAAATGTTTCATCTTCAAATTTGTAATCACTCAGTCCAAATCTTGTACTCAAATAAATGTTGTCAAAAACAAAATATTTTATGGTTACACCAACAGTTGAGATCATGAATCCCAGCCCATCAATTTCTCTCTCATCATCATCTTTTAGATTCCCGAAATCAACTGTATTCAAATGCAAAGCGAACAATAATTTACTTTTAGGCGTGCCTAGCTCAATGATTGTTTGGTAGCCGACTGTATTTGCTGAAAGGTAACCAGAATTAATTATTTCCCCTTGAGGAAAGCAAAACATAATGCCCCCTAAAATCCCAATTCTCCAATTATTAATATCCTGTTCTCTATCATAATTTGATTTAGATAAGACAACTTCTCCATTATCTAATTCTTTGGATTTCTCCAGATAAACTTCAACGATCCTTTTTTCATTCTCATTTATATTAATATTCTCAGTTTGTGATTCGAATCCAGCTTTGCTAACTTGAAGCTCATATTTACCAATTATTAACTCATTTAATATATTCTCGCCTGACCAAGATTTTATTTCAATACCAGCAACAAATAATTTACAAATTGCATCTCTGGGGATAGAACTAAATTGAAGTGATCCGAAGATTGGTTGAAGTGAATATTCTTTTGTTAATATTTCATTTCTTTTAATGGTAATAACTTCTTTGATAGATTTATAATTATCATGAGTAATCTCAATAGAATGTGAACCTGAAGGTAGTTCAATATTCTTACTATCTTGAAGATTTTTATCGACTAAAACATTTGTGTTTATGGGCATAGTTTTTACTATTAGAGTCCCACTATTTTTTACCAATCCAATGAGAAATTCGTTTTTCGAATCTTCACTAACGTTTATGACTTGATTAGTTGTTATATAGCCAGATTTAGATACTCTCAGTTGGTACTTTCCTGGATATTTCCAAATATTTTTATCAGTCTTTCCTTCAAAAAAATCATTTAAATAAATATTAGCATTTGTTGGAATTGATTTTATAGTAATAACCGATTGAACCTTTTCTACGAGCTTATAATTAAATAAGTTTTCCAATGCCGAGACATTTATAGATGTGGAATGTGTCTGATAACCATCTTTTTTTAATATTATCTCATGCTTCCCTTCACTAACTTGAATTGCTGAAGAAGCGTTATAATTTCTTCCATCTATTGTTAATTGGACGTCTTTTGGATCAGTAATAATATTTACTGGGATCAGATCTAACTTTTTATCTCCAGTAATTTTTATTTGCCAGACCTGTCCGCTTTTAAGATTAATACCAATATCATTTAAAATAATTTGAAGAGGAACGAAACCGGGGCCATAAATTTTTACAACTCTTTCTGTTGGGGAAACAAACAAAAAGTCTTCACCTTCTTTATGATTAGCTTTTACTATCCCATTATTTGAATCATAAGTTAATCCAGGGATATCAGATATTATCATAAGACCTGCACAGACAGAACCGTTGTTATCTCTTATTTCATTATCAATTATTTGGTCAGTTAAATATCTTACTTCTTCTACTATTCTTAACTCGCTAGATGTCTGTGCGCAGAGATGATAAAATTGTACAAAAAGGAGTGTAATAAATATTAAGGATTTTAATTTAATTGAATTCATTTTGCTCATCATAATTTTTAAGTATTCAGCTTTACATCATACAACTTAATTAGTTACTGATTATCTATTCTTGTGCCAACTTGATCTTATATAGGTTAAGAAAATATCCTCATACTTATAGGTATTTAAGTTTAACGCTTCTGTATATTCACACTAAATATGCAAATAATATATCATATTAACGCCTTTTTATCTTTAATTTATTTTTTTAGTGCGATTTTGTTGATAAACCATTTAATTACATCTAGGTGTGTTCTCCACTTTTTAGAATAATATAAAACTCATTCAAGATTATTTTTAAGGATTCATAACCAGTTTTAACTGGTGTTACAACTCTTTCATTTGGTGAGAGAAATAATAGGTCAGTGCCCGTTTGCTGTTTTATTTTAATAATACCATTGTTGGAGTCATATGTTAGCCCAATTAAGTCAGATTTCATAAGAAATCCTGCAAATATTTCTCCATCAAGATCTCGTATGTCATTATCTATTAATTTACTTGGAAGGTACTCTGGATTATCAACAATTCTTAATTGAGATAGTTCTTGCGTAAATGCTAAAAATGGGAACATACAGATAACAATTAAAAATAAATTTTCATGAGTAAGCACCATATTCAAATATGATTTAAGAAACATTAAATAATTACACAAAACTATTCTATAACCAAGATTATATTTAAGACATTTTAGTCAACTATATCTTTAACTAATCTAAAATCCCCATAGTTATAAGATTTATTAAGTTCATGAGATTCTCTATTGCTTATTCTGCAATAAGAATAATCATAGAAATAGCTACCCCCTTTTATCACTTTTTCTTCTCCACTATTAGGCCCCTTTGGATTATTTGATACTTTTTTCCCAATTTTAAATATTAAGCCATATCTTATAATACTTCTCTAACTATGCGAAAACCGACTGAGTTGTATGCACTTGTTGGATCTGCATTCTCCCGCCTGGCAGACCTGGAGTATTGACCAATGATATCCCAAGAGCCACCTCGAAGAACTCTTGAGCTCCCATTTATTGGACCCGTAGGATAATTATTTGTACTATTAACATAATAATTGCTGCTGTACCAATCGCTGCACCACTCCCATACATTCCCACTCATATCATATATTCCTAACTCATTCGGATGCTTGATACCCACTTCGTGTGTCATTTCACACCAAACCCATCCGACTTCCTTAATATCATTACTTCCACTATATTTAAAACCTTTACTTTGATTTCCTCCTCTTGATGCATATTCCCATTCAGCTTCTGTAGGTAGTCGATACTTTTTACCCTTTTCCTCACTTAACCACTCGCAATAAGCCAATGCGTCATACCATGTTACATTTACTACTGGTCTGCCTCCTCTTCCCCACCCTTCATCATCTGGTCTTTCAGTATTCGATACATAGCAATATTTATCATACTCTTCAAATGTTACTTCATATTTACTGATATAAAAATCGCCTATACTTACTTCATGTTCAGGTCTTTCGTCAGAAGAGCCTTTATTATTTCCCATTATAAATGTACCACCTACAATAAGTATCATATCTTGAATAGTAGTATCTATTTGTAAATTAACGTTAATAACTGTTATCTCATTTTGCTTAATAACTACTTCTCTCTTCTCTCTATTATGCCCATTAGCATAACAATAGATAGTATAATTACCAACTTCCAAATTGCTGATTATCTTTAGTCCACTCCATTCATCAACAAATTTATTTTCTCTAAATAATTTTACAAATGCTTCAAATGGTTTTATTGAAAATTGCAAATCACCTACGCTAGGAGCTAGTTTTTTCAATTCTTTATGAAATACATTATCCTTTCCGGCCATTACACTTATTTCTAAATCCACTGAGATAAAACCATCCTTCAAAAATGTTAAAGTATATTTACCTGGAGATAAAAATCTTTGCATGTTGGTTGTCCCAATATTTTCACCATCTATTAAAACCTCAGCACTATCCGGAGACGAGGAAATAGTTACAACTTGTAACTGCGATATATCGAGTTCATAAGAAAATATTACATTTTCATTGTCAACAAATATGGTATCAATCAATGTCTTATTACCAGTTCTCTCAATTTTAATTTGATGCTCACCTTTTGTAACTTGAAAAACTGTGCCTTTACCCTTATTATTACCATCAATAAATATATTAGAACCTGATGGCTTTGTTATTAGTGTAATTGGAATTACATCACCGATTTTATCTCCAGTCACTTTTATCTGCCATACATTTCCGCTTTTTAAGAATATATCGTAATTACTAAGAACTATTTGTAGCGGGATATACTCTGGCCCGTAAATCTTAATCACTCTTTCATCTGGAGATAAAAACAAAAAGTCTTCACCCTCTTTATGGTTTACTTTAACTATACCGTTATTTGAATCATATGTAAGACCTGGAATATCAGATAATATTATGAGACCAGCACAGACTGAGCCATTATTATCTCTTACTTCTATATCAATTATCTGATTTGGAAGAAATTTTGGATCTTCTTGAATTCTTAGCTCATTTGTATTTTGAGCAAAAAATAAACAAGAAAGAAACAAAATAAATAATGAGGATTGTATTGATATCATTTTCATCATAGTAGTGGCAATTTTATTTATTAATATTAAAGTTAGACAACTGAATTAGTGATTGATTATCCCATTCTTTGGGCTGCCAAGATCTTACATAAATCTGAGGTAAAGTTTCATTGAAATCAATAAGTAAGAATAAGTAACCTTCATCGCTATAACCCGTTGAATTATAATGCTGACGCATACTTACACCGTAAACGCCTTCTTGTTTATTTTTGCGATTAATATTAAATGTTGAAAATCCAAGGAATAAATCTTTGCGAGAATCAAAAATCTTTTTTTGCCTACTCAAATATTCATGTTTTGTATATCTAATTTGTTCAAATGTAGGTTGAGCGTCAGATATTTGAGCATATTTATAGGAATCTTTTAACTTTTTCTTTCTAAGAACACGACCAACAATAATTATAGCTTCATCGGAAAATATTGAATCTAGGACACTCATATCTCTGGTTAAAAATGCTGTCCTATATCTTTCAACAAACTTTATAATTATTTGGCGCTTGTCCCAATCTTTGCCATACTTACTTTGATTTACAAATGTGTCATACAAACCTTCTGTTATTCCAAAAGAGAGATCAACAAGCCTTCCAGATTGATCAAAATCTAAAATAAGATACTCAGTTGTTTGTTTTCTAAGCGTATTGTACTCATTAAGGACTTTAATTTTTCTCAATTCCCATCCATAAAAAGTTTTATTTACTTTAGCATTAACCATTTTTTCTACAATACTTATATTGTTAAAACTAAGAATGCTAATAATTTTATCAACCAAAAAACCATCATATGAATACATTTTCTTAATACTGGAAATATCTTTAGCAGATAACAATTCAAGCAATACTAGTGCTTCTTCTCCAATTTTATTAAGCACATCACAATTATTTGAATCTGCAATATTGATTTTATAGTTACCTACTGCAAAATTAGAAATAATAGCATTTTTTGATAGATCATCAGTTACAACAATGGTTTCCTCCTTACCTTCGCTCAGCTCAATTTGATGTCCATTCTTAAATGAAGGTTTTTTAACTAATGACCACAAGTTAGCAACCTCATCAATTTCATCTCTGCATTCATAATATTGGTACTTGATACTCAAATCCAACTTCTCAAAATTTACACTCGAGCCAAATAATTTTACTACACCAACTCCGTCTTTCGCTCGAACATCAATGGACTTTGAACCATCCCAGAAGTTAAATTCAAAGTATGAAGCTGGTTTATCAAAAACGGTAATCTTAAATTTAAGAATCCTTTCTGAATCAGATATCTTGTTATCTGATAATAATGCAAACTTTGTATTTGAAAGTATTTTATTAATTCTTAATGGTATAACTGTCGTTAAGTTCTCACCTTCATAAATAATGTTTACATCTGGAATTGATTTTATTAAAATCATAGAGTAATAGTATAATTTAATTGCATAGCCAAAATTATTCTTTCTTTCATATTCGGTTCCTTGTTCAAACATATCATAAACAAGCTCTTTCCTTTCATTAAATATTTCATTTACGTCTATCTTACTTATATATCTAAACACAGTGTATTTATTAGCAGAACGACTACTGATTGTTTTAACATTCTTGAGTGAAGCGGTTGAATATGTTTTAATAATATTTTCAACTGTTTCCTTAATATCCTCATTTGTTTCAATAATGTTTCTTTCCATATTGGATTGTACATTAACTGAAATCATTTGAGTCAAACGTGATAAAGCATTGTCTTCGGCTTCGCGTTCATTAATAGACTTGGCTTCACCCCAATAATAATTGGGAGATTTTTTTATGAGATCAATTTGAGTCGATTGGGCATTTACAATTGTAAAAGGAATAATAATTACTAATTGTATTATTAGTGAATTGAGTAATTGGTAAGTTCTAGATATCATATTAGTTCTCTAATGGAATATGTTAAAAAAAATAATCTATTTATAAATAATATAAATTTTACTTATCATAAAAATAAATTTAGACTTGCACAAAGCCTTTACTAAAGTTGACAAGTTTAGCTACTAATAAAATATTATAATTCTAGTATTAACCCTCCATATATATTGCCTTTGTAATCTATAACAATATTTGGATGAATTTTAATGTCACTGTTTTCTGATAACACAATATGCCTTGGTGTTGGGTAAATTATTGCATCCAAAATATTGATTGCATAAACAACAATGGGAGCCCAAATAGAAATCTTCGTTTTATCATAAGCTTTGTTAACATCTTCTGAGAGTTCGTTTATTTCTAAACCCAAATTATATTTTTCAGATTGACTTGCAGTTGTATTAAATTTATCAAGCTTGTTATTTAGATCTTCTTTTTTATCATTATAGTCTGTTATGTTTAAATAATGCCAGGTTGCCGCTGCTCCAAAAGCAGCAAAATAGGAAACACCATACAAAGTGCGTCCACTAGTCAGTTGACCTAGGCCGGGGACAACAGCCGACTGTAATAATATTGGGAAACTTGATTCAGATTCCAATCTCACTGTTTGTATTCCGGAATCATCAATAAATACTTCATTTTCTATGATTTCATCATCAGTTTTTAATTTCACGAAATGTTTACCAGTTTCTAAAGATTTAGAGCCATTGGCAATTTGCCCAAATGATTTATTATCCAGCCAAAGATCAAATGATTCATTTAGAGTGAAAGATACATTTACAAAATCTTTGCCAGCTTCAAGGATAACAGATTCAGTGGTTATAATATTTTCAGTTATACTAATATTTTTGATTTGAGATTTAAATCCTTCAACTTTACATATTACCGTATATATCCCAACCGGAAGATCTGTGATCTGATTCATACCTTGCCAATTTTGAATTGTTTGCTCACCACTTTTTAACTCGACACTTGCATTTAATGGTTGAACCTTAAAACGCAAAGAACCCACTTTTTGAACAAGTGAGTAAGATTTGTTAATATTATCGCCTAATTTAAGTTCAATTGGTTCTGATATGGGATAGTAACTATCTTTACTTAGTTCTAGTTTATAGAGGCCGGGAGCGAGTTCAATTGAATTTTGATCTGTGTAATCCTTTTTATTTAGTAAAATAGTTACATCTTTTGGTACGATGCTCAGATTTAGTAAAGCAGCATTTTTAGATAGATCATAGCTTTTTCTTAAAGTATCGCCAAGGATTAATGTTATCATTTCAGTTTTAGGTAAAAAACCAGCCTTGAATACCTCTATATTATATTGACCGGGTTTAAGCTCTATGTTTTTCTCTTTATAAAGCTGATCATTAATTTTTACTTCAGCATCGCTAGGATTTACAGTTAGTTGCAAATAACATCTGTTTTTTGTTAGTTTATAAGTAAATTTATTATCACCATTTTCATCGATATTAATTTCTTCTTCGTAATCTAAATAACCAGATTTTAAAACTCTAACTTTATATTTACCTGGATAAAAATAATCTCCAAAGTCTGTCAAGCCCTTTTCCATATTATCAATAAAAAGTTTTGCTTGAGAAGGAATTGAACGAAATGTTACAGCAATTAATTGAACACTTTCTAATTTGTATTCAAAGAAAACATTGCTTGAGGAAACATTTATTTTATCAGTAATGGTTTTATAACCGGTTTTTGTAATTCTGATTTCATGCTCACCGGGAGAAACCATTTGAGATTTTTCTGTTCCTTTTAGCTCTCCATCAATATAAACAAAAGCATCTAGCTGGTTTTTAATTATGGTAATTGGGATTAAATCAGATTTTCTTTCACCAGTCATTTTTAGTTGCCAGACTTGGCCGCTTTTTAGTGATATGCCATAATCACTTAAAATAATTTTTAATGGCGCGTGATCATTCGAGAATACTTCCACCACTCTTTCATTTGGAGAGAGGTATAGAAAATATTTACCGGCTAATTTATCAATGTCTACAATCTGGTTATAAGAAGTAAAATTTAAGACGGGTAAGTCTGTGAGAATAATAAGACCAGAGCATTTGTCACCGTTGGAATCATATTTTGTATCTGATATTAACTCATTCGACAGATATTCTCCGTTTCCCACAATTCGCATATTAGACAATTCTTGACCTAATAATTTGACGCTAATCAGTAAAATAAGGATTAAAACTAGTTTTGAATTATGATTTTTCATATACATCAAGATATTAATTTAATTTATTAAAATTCCGGAACTACACTCTGTTTCGTCTGGAATGACAAATCAATTTATATTTAGCAATAATAAAAATACGATTTTAACATTTTCATGTAATCTTTAATTATTTTAAATGACTTTTTCATTTTACTCTAACTCTAAAATTTATCACTAATTCCAAATTCTGATTTCCTAATTCTAAATTCTCCATTACAAGCCCTTGGCATAACGAAAACCAACTTTGCTGCCCGTGAGAGCAGGATTCCCGTCTTCACGAGCAGCAACTCGGCAGCCGTTAACGCTGTAGCTCCAAGAGCCGCCGCGGAGAACCCGGTAACCTCCACTTGCTGGACCCTTTGGATTAGTGTTCGGACTAATACTATAATAAATGGCATCATACCAATCACTACACCACTCCAATACATTTCCACTCATATCATAAATTCCCAACTCATTTGGTTGTTTTGTACCAACATCATGAGTTTGACTTCCCGAATTACTTCTATACCAGGTTACATCTCCTATTGTATTACTTCCACTATATATATATCCTTGGCTTTGAATTCCCCCACGCGCTGCGTATTCCCACTCTGCCTCTGTTAGTAATCTCCCTCCAGCCCACTCTGCAAACGCCTTTGCTCCATACCAACTCACTTCTATTACAGGTGTGTTTTCAGTACTTGCATAACTACTTCCCTTAAAATAAAAACTGTTCCCATCATGTCCTATCGCACAATCCGCCTCGCCCATATCTATATACTCTCCCCCTCCATAACTCCCATTTGAACTTACTCCGATTGTATTCATAAAATCTATATATTCAGCATGCGTTATTTCATATTTGCTTATAAAAAAACTATTTACCGTTACACTGTGCACCGGAAGTTCATCACTGACTCCGCTGGTGCTTCCCATTTGAAATGTGCCACCCTCTACTAAAATAAAGTTTTCGGGGACTTCACCTTCCACAAGCAAAGTTATATCTTTTGTTGTTATTTCACCATCCGTTACAGTTACAATGCCAGAACTCGTATAATAACTAACTTTCTCCGCACTTATTGTATAACTTCCAGCTTGCAAATCCGGTAAGATATAATTCCCACTTACATCTGTATATACTTCTTGTGTTACTGGTATTGTGCCTATTTTTACTCCATCTATTCCTATACCATCATTTCCGGTTACTTTCCCTTCTATGCTTCCTAGATTTATTAACATAATATTTTGTTCTTTTATTTCACCGCCAATTATTGTAATTGAATTGTTACTTTGGGCATAACCTACTTTTGTGGCTATTAAAGTTATTGAAGAACCACTAACACCATCAATCATATAATAACCTTTAGCATCAGTCAGTTCTTTCTTGCTGCCAACAGATACTTCCACACCTTCAAGCGTGTTGTTATTAACATCTGTTACAACACCTCCAACACCAGTAATTAAAGCATTTGGCGGTTCTTCAACGCAAGAATTAAATAATATTGCTGTGCAAATAAACATTAGTGTAATTGTATTTTTCATTTTAGTAACTGTTTAAATTATTTATTATTTTCATTTTTTCTTTACCCATACTTTACCTATAAAACCTTTGATCCCATTATATGACACATAATACTGGTCATCTTTTTCCCCTAATAATGTTACTTTACCAAACTGTGGTAGTGATGCTAATGTTGGTGGATTGTAAGTTAGATCCTTTTTAAGTTTAACAGGTATCATTACATAATAATTATTTCTTGGAGAAGAATATAGTCTAATTTGTTTCGTTGATTTAACTGCTAATAGACTATAGTCTATAGCGGTAATATTATTTTCTGTTAATGTTATATTTTCACTTATGGTTTCATAACCAGTTAGAGATATGTACAAAGTATATTCGCCAACCAATAAATTGTTAAGGAGTTTTGGCCCGGTAAAGTTTTGAATGGTTTTACCATTTTTTGAAAGCCTAACATTTGCTTTTAGAGGTTTAATTGATAGTTGTAGCTTACCAGTTATTGGGATGAGGTTATATTTCATTAAAGTTGTTTCAGCTAATTTGATTTCAATATAATCTGTAACATTTCTGTATCCGGGTTCTTCAATTTCTAATTTATAAGTGCCGGGAGCAAGACTAATAGAGGCCTTTCCTGAAATGGTTCTTGTTCCATTATTTAGTTTAATATTGCTAACATTTGGAGTAATATCTAAACTTAGTGTTCCAATATTTTGATTAATATTAAAAGATAATTCGTTGGGTGTGTTTTCATTTATTGTCAAATTTTCTTGATGATCTAAATAACCCGATTTGCTTAACTTTAATGAATAATTTCCCGGCATTAAGAATATTGCTTTATCTGTTTTACCTTGATCAACATTATCAACAAATATTGTGGCATCTGTAGGTACTGATTTAATTATCACCATAATAATATCAACTTTTTCAAGAGATATCTCAAAGAAATTGTTTGTTGTTTTTACATCAATTGATTTTAAAAAAGTTCTATAACCAGTTTTTTCAACTATAAGCTCATGTAATCCTTCAGAAAGCTGGTAGTTTTTTGAGATGGGTTCTGTTTTCCCGTCTATAATTATTGTTGCATCTGTTGGATTTGTTAAAATATTTACTGGAATTAGATCTAGTTTTTTGTCACCAGTAATTTTTGTTTGCCAGACTTGGCCACTTTTGAGGTTAATACTAAGATCCGATAAGATAATTCTTAATGGCTCATAACCGAATTTATATACTTCTATCACTCTTTCGCTTGGGGAAACATATAACAGATCTTTCCCAGGCTGGCTCTGCTTATCAACTATACCATTATTTGATTGGTAGGTTAATCCTTCAAGATCGGACACTATCATTATTCCAGCACATACTTCACCATTTGTATCACGAATGTTGTTACTAATTATTTCATTGGGCATGAATTCAGCTGAACCAAGGACGTACATTTGAGAGGTGGCTTGAGCTAATAGATTCAAATTTACACTAATCAATATTATAAAATACACATGTGATATTTTATTTCTCATTTAATTTCTCTGATTGTTAACAATTAAATTTGCCCAATATTCACTGTCTTTAATTCTTTTTGTAACTTTCTGTTTAAAATTTTTATCATTAATTTCTATTGTGTACTTAGAAGCTTCTTTCTCAAACCAGTCAGTAAATTCATTTTTTCTGACTAAATAAGTTTTAAGGATATCTCCAAAAGTAGTAACAAAATAGTATGAATATTTATCTTCAAGAATCCCCTTTCCAATTGCATTTTGATATTTTGCTCTTTCACTTTCTTTAGATACAATTGTGATTACTAACCCATCCAATTCATTATTCCCTCTATTTTGTTTCTCCATCGTTTTTTGCAATAAATTTAACTGCTCTCTATGAAAAGCAACATCATAAAAATATTTGTCCTGTAACAGCTTCCTAACGAGAATTGGTTTTACAAAATATTTTAAATATTCTTCATTATGTTTTGTATGAAAAATTTGCTTAATCCTCGCGAGTTTCTGGACATCTTTAGTTTGAGTACTAATTCTATTGGCTTCTTTGTTTATTTGCGGAAGCTGAGGAACTATTCCATAACTTTCTGCAATTTGTTCATACAAGCAGTTCTCTAATAATTGAATTAGTGCGGCGGCTGAATCAGGTTTACCATCTGAATAAATTTTATCAATTTCAACTTGGTATTTTAATATTTGATTAGAAATTTCAATATTTTTAACTGAAGCGATTGTCTCTCTACCTGAACAAGACAAAGCACATATTGTATATAATAAACTAATCATATACAATAATGTAAATTTAATATTTTGATTATAATTATTTATCATTTTCTGGATTATATTCTTCATTAACTGATAACCTACCAGTTGAATTTGAACCACCAATAACGTATACTTTATTATTGAACACACTAGCCGTAGCACTCTCTCTAGGAGTCAACATTTGCTTTTTATTTACCCATGTATCTGTGGTAGGATTATACTGTTCATTAATATATTCTCTATCAAAAAAGCCTCCACCCATCGAATATATTTTGTTATTTACTACAGCAAGAGATAGATTGTGCCTCCCAGTGATCATAGATTTTTTAGTCTCCCATGTATCGGAAGTAGGATCGTACATTTCGTTATCTTCATCATGAAAACCAAATCCCCCGATCACATAAATTTTATTTTCTACTACTGCCGCTGAGATATAATATCTATATCCACCAAAATTTGATTTAGTTTCCCAAGTATTATTTATGGGATCATACATTTCATTAGCATTAGTGAAAAAAGCAGAATCGATTCCACCAATTGCGTAAATTTTTCCATCAACAGCGGCTGCCGCAAAAGAAGATCTACCAGTTGGCATTAATGCCTTTCTTTGCCAAGAATTTGTAACCGGATTATATTCTTCATTGACGAATTCAGCATAATTTTCAATATCACCAAATCCCCCAAGTGCATATAATTTCCCATTTGTCACAGCAGTTGCCAAACCAGCTCTAGCAACAGACATAGGGGCTTTAGTCATCCATGAATCAGTAATTGGATCATATTCTTCATTAATATCAAGAATAACCCCATTATATCCACCAACAACATAAATTTTATTGTTAATCACACCAGAGGCTAACATTTCTCTTGCTATAGACATGTTTTGTTTTGAATCCCATGCATAGTTAATGTTGATTTTAAATGCTTTAGAAAATTGACCCAAAAGATTTTCCTTATTCTTAGCTCTAACTCTAAAATAAATTTCTCCATTAGCTAAATTTTTTGAAGGTCTATAATAATTCCCTTGAGACTCAATATCTAAGATAATTGAGCCAAAATTCATATCACTTGATACTTGCAAATTATAATTTTCTATTTCTTCAATAACTGACCATTTGAAAGTTGGTTTATTTTCATAAATTGTTGAATTATTTTGTGGTTCAATTAATACGGGAGGATTTGGACCTTGAGTCAAAATTTCAAATTTCCATACATCGGATGGTTTACTCCATAGCCCTTCATTATTCTGTGAAATAACTCTCCAAAAATAATCTCCGTCTCCAAAATTCATCTCGTGAGTAAAACTATTTTCTGCAATTGTTTCATCAATTTTTATGTTATCAAATTCTAAAGAATTACTGATCTGAATTCGGTATTTACTATTAATAATATTATCTATCCATCTAAAATTAACAAGTGAAGTTGTTAAAGTAGATTCATTCTGGGGAGAACTAAGTATTGGGATAACTGGTGGATTGTCTTCTATTTCAGTTCCACATCTATAGAATACAAAGACAAATAGTAATAATGCAAAAAAAATAAATGTGGGATTTAGTAATTTTTTCATAACATTATTCTTCATCTATTCATCTATAACTGGATTATATTCTACGTTGGAGGCATAGATATTACCATCCCTATCTCTTCCCCCAATAACATATATTTTGCTATTTATTACTCCGCAAGCATGCCTAAATCTCCCGATTGAAGGGGATTGTTTTTTTATCCACATATCTGTTGTCATATCATATTCTATATTAGTGTTACCAATTCTATATCCACCAATCACATAAATTTTATCTTGAACAACTGCCACAGAGAAATAACTATCTTCAACAGGCCAAGAATTTATACTATTTCCTCTCTTCATTGGCGCCACTGTACTCCATGTGTCATTTTGTGGATCATATACCTCATTTAAATCTGACCAACCAGCATCGTTTTCACCACCCAATGCAAATATCTTATTCCCAACAGCACCAATGGCTAAAAATCCACGCTTGGTTGGCATAGGTGTCTTTGTGCTCCAAGAATCCATTGAAGGATCATATTCTTCATTTGTATCCAATCCATTGTGAAAACCACCTATTGCATAAATTTTATTGTTGACTACACCAACTGCTAATCCATTTCTTTCTGTTGGCATATTTTTTTTACGCACCCAAATATTTAGTTGCGGATCATATCTTTGGGTTAAATTTTGAGGTTCCCAATTATCAGAATAGCCACCTAAAACATAAATTTTATCTCCCACAACGCCGATTGCAAAATCTACCTTGGGATATGGCATAAACGCCTTAGCAGTCCAACTATTGGTTATTGGGTCATATTCTTCATTTATTCCAACAAAACCATAAAACTCATCGTGACCACCTATAGCATAGATTTTACCCTTTACGACGCCAATTGCTAATCCATCTCTCGCTGTTGGCATAGGTTCTTTAGGTGCCCATGCAGATACTAAAGTGAAAGTAAAAACTTCTGATGGTTTTCCAATTAGATTTTCAGAGTTAGTTGCTGTAACTCTCCAAAAATATTTCCCTAAACTAATATCGTTTGCTAAGGAATAAGACTCTTCATTTATTTCAATATCAATTTCAGGAGAAGAAAATTCTGAATTATTATCAATTTGCAATCTATAGTTACTCGCTCCATTTACAGAGCTCCATTCAAAATATAGAGACAAATTAGTTGTTGAAGAATTATTAAGAGGTTCGAGTAACGTAGGTTTAACAGGTAATTCAATTTCATCATCTTCTCCACAACCGATTAGGAAAGCAATGATGACAAATATTAGTATCTGAACTATATTCAAGAATAGACTGTATTTGGATTTATTAACATCCATACCAAATTTTAAACGAAAATTCATTTGCTACCTTTGTGGTTAAAATGCAATTGTGATCTTTCCAATAATATCATTTTGTCTTCCAATTAATATTTTTGAATTAAAATTCAAATTATCAGTAACCAATATTTCTCTTAATATTGGTGTAAATATAAATGCATCAATTATATTAATTGCATAAACTGCTATTGGAAGAAGTATTGAGAAAGACTTATCATCTTCAGCCGAATTCACTTTCCTCTGGAGAGATGTTATTTCCTGACTAAGAGTATACTGCAAATTTACATCCGTTGTATTAGAAAGTTGAGTTCTCTTAGCAATAAGCTGATCATTTAGATCATTATATTCGCTTGACATATTAAAGTAATTTAAAGCTGTTCCTACAAACCCGCCAAAATAAATCCCACCTAAAAGAGTCCTCCCACTAACTGCTTGTCCAAGTCCAGGAACCAAGCATGACATCAAAATATAGTTTGATTTATTTGATTCACTTATCGTTACAGTTTTCTTTTTAACCTCACTTAAATAAATATCTTTTTCTAAAAAAATGTTTTCGGTTTTTAATTGAAGTAAGTGTTTTCCGATGGGAATCGATTTTTTCCCTTCAAAAATGTGCCCAATTGATTTATTGTTTAACAATATTTCATACTCATTTGGTAGTTCAAAAAATAAATCAGTATTGTAAGGTGTTAAATTATATTCAAAATATACATTATCATTTGTGACTAATATAGAATCCGATACACCATAGTAATTAAGTTTCTCTACTTTAATTTTATATCGCCCATGTGCTAGTTTTAATCCTTTTGTATTTAATACTAAAGAATCATTTATAGATACCGTACAATTTTTTGGATTTGTAATTATACTAATTGGTACTAACTCTATTGGTTTATCACCTGTTATTTTAATCTGCCAGACTTTACCACTAAGGAGATTTATACTTAATTCTGATAGTATAATTCGTATAGGCTCATAGCCAGATTTAAAGATTTCGATTACTCTTTCTGACGGAGAGACATATACCAGATCTTTACCTGGCTGACTTTGTTTATCAACTATCCCATTATTTGATTGGTAGGTTAGTCCTTCAAGATCGGACACTATCATTATTCCAGCACATACTTCACCATTTGTATCACGATTATTATTGCTAATTAGTTCATTTGGTAAGAATTCTGCTGAACCAACAATGTGCATTTTTGATGTTTCTTGAGCTGATAAAATGTTGTTCAACAGTGTAATAGTTAGTATCGTGAAAGCAAGTATGTTTTTCATGTAATAATATTTCCCATATTTAAAATCAATTTGATTTTTTAACTTCCTTAACTATTCTAAATCCAGTTGTAAAGTCGGTCATTTCTGGAAGCGATTTGTTCCTATTAGTCACTCTACAGCTACTTGCAATTGAATTCCAACTTCCCCCTCGAAGAATTTTTCTAATGCCATTTGAAGGACCGTTTGGATTGTTATAGGGTAATTCACTATAGTATGTAGCCGAATACCAATCACTGCACCATTCCCAGACATTACCGCTCATGTCATATATACCAATTTCATTTGGATTTAATAAACCAACTATTTCAGTTTTTTTTATTTTTGCATGGGATGTCCATGCAACTTCATCAAAATTATTTCCACCGCTGTATTTATTTTTTTGACTTATTTGCCCACCGCTTGCAGCATATTCCCATTCAGCTTCGGTCGGTAAACGATATTTATCACCTGTTTTTCTACTTAACCATTCACAATAATCTTCAGCCTCTTCATATGTCACTGCAATTATTGGTCGCATTCCCTTTCCCCAGCCCACATCATTTTTCAATTTTCTTCCGGTTTTATCACAAAAATTGTCAAACTCGCTGAATGTTACCTCATACTTACCAATGAAAAAATCGTCTACTCGTACAAGGTGTTTCGGAGCTTCATCAGCTTCATCATTAATACTTCCTAATAGTAACTCACCGCCTTTAACAAAAACCATTTCGCCGGCAACTTTATCTTCTTTTATAGTTGAACTATTGGATTCGATTAAACTAATGTTTTCAATAGTGGTATTATTTTCGGTAATCATTATATTTTTGGATGCATCTATATAACCTGGATAAGAACATTCTAATATAAAAGCTCCAATCCCGACATCATTTATCAATTTCGATCCTTCCCAGCTTTTAATAACTTTACCGTTTTGCTTTAATATTGCTCTTGCTTCTCTAGGTTTAACTGTAAATTGCAACATACCAGTAATCATTTCCAGGACATAATTTTTATGAATTATTTCATCCAGCTTTAGGTCGACTATATCATAAATTGATTGGTACCCTCCTTTGCTAATTTCCAGACTATGCTGACCAGGTGGTAGATCAATTTGATTACTGTTTATTATATTCTGTTGGTTAATAATTATCTTAGCATCAGGCGGAACTGTATTTATAATGATAGAACCGCTATTTTTCTCTAACTTAAAAGTAAATTTATTCTCCTTTCCTTTAACTACTTCTATTTCTTCATCCAGATCAAAGTAGCCAGGTTTAGAGAGTCGAATTTTATAAGTACCAGGAAATTTGAAGTCGTCAATATTTGTTGTGCCTCTTTCAAAATTATTAATATATAATCTTGCATTTGGAGGATCACTCATAAATGTAACTAGTTGCTGTTCTACCCTTTCAAGTAAAAATGAAAAATCAGCATTGTTTTCACTTACGCTTACAGTTTTCTCTACCGGATTATATCCTTCTTTTTCAATCCTAATAATGTGCTCCCCTAATCCAACTTGATGAATTCTTCCACTTCCTTTTAGGATTTCATCAATATAAATATTTGGATTGTCTACGTTTGAAGCGATGCTAATTGGTAGCTGTTCAGCTTTTTTATCTCCAGTGATTTTTATTTGCCAAACTTTTCCACTTTGTAAATTAACACTTATATCTGAGAGTATTATTCTAAGCGGTTCATAACCAAACTTATACACTTCTATTACTCGTTCACTTGGTGAAACATAAAGTAGATCTTTACCTGGCTGGCTTTGTTTATCAACTATCCCATTATTTGATTGGTAGGTTAGTCCTTCAAGATCAGAGACTATCATTATTCCGGCACATACTTCACCGTTTGTATCACGAATGTTGTTACTAATTAGTTCATTTGTTAAAAACTCAGCAGACCCAACAATGTGCATTTGAGATAAATCTTGTCCCATCAAAGTTGAAAATAAAAAAAACATTATCATTTTCGCGATTAGAAATAATTTTACCATTCCAAATAAACTCCCATAATTATGCTTGACGATATTAAAATATTCTTGAATTACTTATGTTATTATAAAGCCATTTTACTTGCAATCTAACTGGGTCCCCTGGAGTCCCCCCTATAATATCAACAATAATGAACTTAGAATAATGTCCATCAGCATCATAAAGAAATATATAATTTGTTTCAGTATCCGGTACACTTGTCACCCAAGTATTATCTTTCACCAAAGAATTGATACCATCATTTAAATTATTACTTTCACCTACTTTGAAGTAGGTCTCTCTTGTCATACCATTCGTACCATTTGCACTGGTTAAAACAAATCCATTGGAATTGTAAAACAAATCGACATTTAAATTTTCACTACTAGCAAGACCAAAGGTAATAGCAGATGATAAATCCAATCCGCTCGGTTGTTCAGAAGTTGTCCCAATTGTCTCCCAAATAGTGTTAGAAAAAGTTGTTGTAAAAAGTGGTCTCATGTTAATTGATTTTGTTGTTGTTCCACCAGCAGAGACTTGTGTAACAAATGTTGTATCATTGTATTTTTCTAATGAAAGTTTTAAAGAATAATTGCCTGGTGTAAGAGGTTTCAAAGTATCTGGTGTTGTTAAACCCGTATTAAAATTGTCCAAAAATATTGATGCTCCCGTTGGATTAGATGTGATATATAGAGTACCTGCTGTTCCAGCAATATTCATTCTTGTGTTCTTCTCAAGAGTTCCATCTTTAGTTAAATTTATATAAAAAGATGATTCATCATAAAGATTGAGATTAAGACTAAAATTGTATTGACCTCTTTTCAGATTGGAAAATGTTGAAGGAGTTAATTGTCCTGTATTTACTCCATTAATGGAAATACTTGCTCCTGAGGGGTCAGAAGTAAGAATAATTTTCCCATTTGGGTGCACTTCATTAAGGAAAATGTCAAACGCCAATCTTTGGTTATCCTCAACGTAAACCGAAAAAGAGCTGTCAATAAACTCATCCAGTTTAAGAGAAATACTGTATTCGTCACTAAATAATTCGATCAAACTATCTGGTGTGACTTTTCCTGTATTCTCATCGTTTAAGAATATCTCTGCACCAACTGGATCTGAAGTTATATAAATTGTTCCTTCTGAATTTCCAACAATTTCTTCAATTTTCTTAGGAGCCGTTGGACAAGCAGTAAAAATAAATGCAAGTACAATTATTATTAAAAATTTATTCACATCTGGTTCCCTACTATTAAATTTCTAATTATTCATCAGATGCATAATAAATTGTCAACCTTGGTCTCAAAGATTCATCAGGATGTGTGCTATTATAAAAAGAGATAGCTCCTGCGCTTCTACTTTCGTCAGAAAGTTTAACTTCCATTCCTTCATTAGGTTGACCATCTATCCATCTTTGCACAAATTGTTTTATTTCACCCGAATATTTATTTTGCTGTTTTACTAAAAAACAATTCTCATAACTTTCGTTTATAGTGACATCTTCGTATTTATTTAAGTAATTAACTGTCACTGTGTCTGTTTTAATCGTACCTTCAAAAGTATTTGCTTCATCTACAAATAATTCTAAAATTGCCTTTTCGATTATTATATTTCTCGGGACCTTTTCTAAATTTATTTTAAGTTTACCTCTAACTCCGATTGAACTTTGAAGTAAAACATCATTATTAGGATCAGGAAGCCTTTCCCCAGTAGGAATATGAATATCTATTTTAGGTACTGCTAAAACAGTATCAATGAACTCCCCTTCTTTTTCAAATTCAAGATGAAGTATTGGATATGAATATAATGGAAAACTACTCAGCGCTTGAAATCCGGCTATACCAGTATTAGATAATGGGGCAAGAAGTATTCCGTTGCCTTCAGGATAAGTTTCATCAAATGATCTCCTTACCCAATTTTCAACTAATTCATTATCAATACTGAATTTTATAACTGTATCGGCTAGAGTATAATTTACTAGATCCAAAATGTTTGGCCCCAATGAAGCATGAATATCATTAATAGTATCTTGATTTAATTCAATTGGATTCCAATGAGTGTTGATATTATGAACAGAAAAAGAAAAATTATTACGATCGCCGATCCAATAATTAGGATACATTTCTATCCATGAAGATTTAAGTACAGCCTCATCGTTTGTCAATTGTTCTTCTATTGAATCTGGCAATAAGATCAGAAATGCCAAAAGAACTTCACTTGAAATATTTTTATAACTACCTAATAATATTTTATCTGAAGATCCAAAAAACAATGAATCCTTTTGAAAAGATGTAAAAGTTTGCCCAAATGAATTTGAATAACTATCAATTACAAATGTAGGTCGATCATCTATATCTGTGATCTTACTCTCATCCGGCATATTTGGACATCCACTAATAAGGAAACAAAAAAGCACTAATAATGCAATTCCCAGTTTTCTCATAAAGCCAACCTCAGGTCTATTCCAAACAAATATTTATTCTGTGAAACTATTTTAATCGTAGGTTTTAGTTCTGCATTTGAAATCAAACTATTTTTGGGGGGATCGAAACTAAGAACATCTATTAAATTGACTGCATAAACAACCCCCAGAATTCCCATTGCTAAGTATGTAGTAGATAGAGATTTATCAGCTTTATCATATGCATCCGAAGCAGCAGTACGGTTTTCTTCAGTTTTATTGTACACATAATTCTGAACAAGCTCATCGTATTTTGCTATATTATCATTGTGTTCTGTAACATTCATATAATAATATACTCCAGCACCAATTGCGCCTAGTGAATATAGCCAACCTCTACTGCTGCTGTTTGTTATTTGCCCTAATCCCGGGATAATTGTTGATTGTAAGATTGCTGATGATCTTGAAAAATCATCATTCGCAATAGTCCCATAATCAGAAGGTGTATATTGTTGGAGGGATTCAACATTAGGACTATGAGTACTTATCTCTAAATTAATATCTTTGATTGTTGTTTTATTTTCTTCAATTACGATACCCAGATTTGTTGGTTTATAACCTTCTGATACTGCTTTCAGTTCATAGTTACCAATCATTAAGTCATTTACTATTTTACTTCCTACCCAATTAGTTATTTCTTTTCCATTTTTTAATAAATTAATCTTTGCATTAATGGGTTTAATTTTAAATTGCAGAATTCCTACTTTTTCTACTAAACTGTAATTTTTAGTTATTGGATTACCTAATTCAGCAATAATCATTTCTTCTATGGAAAAATAGCCGTTTTTGCTTATTTCTAGTTGGTATCTTCCCGGAGAAATATCAATCAACTTTTTACCACTATAGTCTTTTTTATTAAAAAGTACTTTAGCATCATTTGGAACAACAATTAAGCTTACTGAAACACTGTTTTTCTCAAGTATATAATCTTTATTAAAAATTTCACCAAGCTCTACTTCTAGTTTGTCTGATTGAGATATATAACCATCTTTTGTAATTTCAATATTATGGATGCCGGGTAAAAGATTAATAACTTTACTGGTTTGCAATTCAGTATCAATTCTAATTTCTGCATCACGGGGATTTACAGTAAAAGATATAGTTCCAGTATTTTTATTTAATCTATAACTAAAATTATTTTCAACCCCTTCCCTAACTGTTATAGTTTCTTCTAAAGTTAGATATCCAGATTTTATTAATTTAATTTTATAGGTTCCGGGATATTCAAAAATTTGTTCATTTGTTATCCCTTTTTCAGAATTTTCAATAACAATCTTTGCTCCTTCAGGCACTGATTTAATAGTCACTAGAACGAGATTAACTTTATCTAACCGGAAATTAAACAAGTTATTTGATGCACTAACATTTATTCCTTGTTCTATTATTTTATAACCGTCCTTCTCAATTTTTAAGTCATGCTCTCCTTCACTTACTTGAAATGTCTTCCAACTTCCTTTAAGCATACCATCTATTGTAATGTTTGCTTCTGCTGGTGAAGTAATTATATTGATGGGAATAAGATCTAATTTTTTATCACCTGTAATTTCTATCTTCCAAACTTTACCACTTGATAGATTAATTCCATAATCATATAAGATTATTTGTAGGGGTTTAAATCCTTGACTTCTAATTTTTACTACTCGCTCGTTCCGCGAAAGATAGAGCAAGTATTCACCGGGATTAGAATCGATCTTCACGATCCCATTATTTGATTCGAACGTTAATCCAGAAAGATCAGTTTGAATAAGTAAACCTGAGCAGACATTTCCATTTACATCACGGATTTCGTTAGATATGATTTCTTCCGAAAGAATAACAGCCTTGCCAATAACATTTAGTTCATTAATCTTGTTTTCTTGGCCATGACTGTTGAAACCATAAAATAGATTTATTAGTAATAAAATCATAAAAAACTTCATAGCACCTCAATTAAAAAGTAACTTCTATTTTAATAACATTAATTTAATTGTCTTGCCGTTTTGCTTTGTAGTAATTCTGCACAAATAAACACCCGATGAATAATTTCCAGCATCAAATTCTAATTCATGATACCCAGCTTCAAAATTTATATCATTGAGTAATGTTTTTATTTCTTCTCCAAGAGTGTTGAAAACCTTAATTGTAACTTTTTCATCACTCGGAATTGCAAATCTTATAATTGTTCTTGGATTAAACGGATTTGGATAATTTTGATATAAATTGAATTCTTGAGGAAGCAGATTCTCCTTTATTTCATCAATAAATTCTTCTGATCCAACCAATAACTTAAAGTTGTAGTTCTTATGGATTGTATGAAATTGGTAATTATGATTCTCTTTTATGTTGGTCAATTTTAGTAATCGTTCTTCAAGTAAGTAAATTTCAAATTCATTGAATGCTTCAAAATTATCTAGAACTATTGATATTTCTTTGTCCAATTTTGATTGGAGTTTTAAACTAAATTCAATCCCTTCTCCAATGTCTGGTCTAAAATCTCTTTTTAGTAGTTTATATTTTGATGTCAGTACTTCATTAAATATCGAAAAATGATAATTAGTAAAACCACTAGGTGGTGAAAACAAATCTAACGCATCATAACCATTCTTTGAATTCTGGTCCAACCCAATTGTTACATCAGATGTATTTACTCCATTCACAATTAAATTGATTTCAATTTGCTTTATTGTATCTGGTTTTGATTTAAATAATTGTTCAGTTGAAGTCTCTGATACATAGGGTATTTTAATTGAGTTCAATCCCGTAGCATTGTTAAAATAAAAACCTTTGTATGGTTGAAATGTGGAACTGGAAGTATAATTACCAGCCCTAAAATCATGCAATAATTCTGTAATATTATTGAGATTTTGTACTGATGTCCAATCTATATTTTTATCAAATGGATTTGATATAATATTCCACTCGGCATGAAGCGGTATTGAATATACATATCCTTCTTCTAGGTCAACTGTTGATTTATTTCCAGAAAGACTTATGGCATTTTTACTAATTACCCAAAAACCCTTACCGGGTGTAAAATTAAACCTACTCGATCCATCGTATTCTAAATATTCTCCATATCCGTTTTCGTCTGAAAAGGCTCGCCAATCCCCATTCTCACCATTATCACCTATCAAAAGATCATCAATTGAAAAACTAGATTGACTTGGAATACCAATTAGTTGATAATTTGCTAAATCGTAGACATCATCAAATTTTATCGTATTATTAAAAGTCAGTTCAGTAGGATATATAAATCCAGTACCTAATAAATCTATTGTAGTTAATTGACCGTTACCATTATGTTCAAGTCTAAGTTTACCATTAATTAACCCAGAATTAGTTGGCTGAAAATATATAATAATATCTTGAGCACTATCCGGAGTGATGCTTACATCAGATAAACTTGCCGTATATTCACTTTGATCACTCCAAATATTAGATATATTTAATTCAGATCCTCCTATATTACTGACAGTTATTAATTCTTCTTTGGTATCCCCAATCATAACGGAATTAAAATTAATCTCTTGAACATTTGTATGTAATATTGGGATTGATTTACCATTACCAATCAGTTCAATATAAGATGTACCTATACCAGAATTATGTAAAATTATTAGTGAATCATTATATTCTATTTCTTCTTCTGGACTAAAATTAACTAATACGGTTTGACTATCATCTGGCTCAATAGAAAAAGAAGTTGTATTTACCGTAAATGAGGACGAACTACTTGCAACGCTTGCAACTACTAAAACTGTATCACCAATATTTTTAATAATGAATGATTTTTCTTGATTTTGCCCTAAAAATACATCACCAAATTCTAATGAAGTAACAGATAATTCTATAACTGGAACTGGTAGAATCTTTCCATTTCCAGTTAAATAAATCTTTGTTGGACTTCCTTCAGCATTATGATATAGAACTAAAGAATCACTATAGGTTTTCTCTTCCGTAGGTGTAAAGTTTATAGAAAGCTCAATTGAAGCTCCTCCATCAATTTGCGAACTTGGTAAGTTTACAGAAAATGATGGGTTGCTAATTTCTATATTGGATATTTCGAGAAGTGCATTCCCTTGATTATTTATTGAAACATTTTTTGATGATGTTGTATTAAGTGCAACATTACCGAAATTAAAATTGTTGGAAGACAAACTTAGAATTGGTTTTGGAATTGCTGTAATTGAAAATACATTTTCACTTATATTAAATATACTTGGATTTGTTACAGATTGAATCCTAATTTTACATTGTTCTGATTGTTCATTGGGTACAATCCAATTGTAGGTTTGAAGATTTGCTTCTATTTGTGGAACGATATTATTCCAGTTAGTTTCATTATCAACACTATAATCAATTTTAATCTGATCAATATCAGTACTTGTCCAAGTAATCTGTTCTGTTGTCCCTTCAACCCAATTTTCACCACCATTTGGTGTAATTAAAGTGAGGTAAGAATCTTCTGCACCGGTGCCAATATTAACTCTAAAATGTGAAACTTTTGATAAATAATCATATTGATCTGAACTAATAATATGCAAAAAATGAGGACCTTGAGTTGCTATACCAAGTTTTGTGAATTTTGACTCAGTCGTTAAATTACTTGATTGGGTGGGAATAGTACCAGGAATTTGATCAAATTCATAATAATACTTTTCTGTTAAGCCTTCTGGATCAGTCCAAGTAAATTCAACATTGTTTAATGAATAATTTTTTGTCGGATTTGGATGTGTTGTTGATGATATTATTGGACCAACAGCTTGATTTACTTTGATCTTTAAATGTGTAGTTGGTGATAAGTTATCATAAATATCTTTACTTCTTATGTGGAAGTAGTGTTCTCCAGGAGCAACATTATGGATTGAGATACTATTTTCTTCCGTATAACTATTTGATTTTGTTGGTTTAGTTTCTCCTATATCATCAAAAATATAATAGTAACCGGCTATTTGTTCTAATGGCATTCCTTGTCTTTCTGTCCATTCTAAACTTACATCTTTGAGAACATTTCCCAACCCAGTATCAGGATGTGATGAAGAAGCAACACTTGGTGCAGATTCATTAATTGTAAATTTATAATGGGATGCAGTGGATAAATTTCCAGCTTGATCTTCTGCAATTACATGAAGATAATTACTACCAACAAGATTATTAGTAATAATAAAAGTAGAATCACTATTTACAAGACTATTTTTATCGGGTAAAGTATTTGCAAGTTGATCAACTATATAATAATAATTGGCAATGCTTTTGTTTAATATTCCATTTCCTGGAGATAGTGATATTTCTAAATCTTTATTCAAATAATTAAAATTTGTATCGGGATGAGTAAAGCTCGTAATTATAGGCTTTTCCGTATTAATCCTAAATCGATAATTTTGCTGACTTCCGGAAATTATGGTACTTGAGTTATCTACAGCAGCTAAATGAAAATACCAATCACCATGAGTATATTCTGAAGATGAATGTGATGTATCTGGCGTAAATTCTGAATTGGTAATTGTTACTATAGTACTTTCATTTTGATCAACCAAATAAAGATAACCATTTAGATTTGAGACATACTCCGACCAGCTTATGGATAAATTATTATTGTAATACCATAAATAGCTATTCGGATGAGTTTGTGAATTAAACAGCGTTATGATAAAAGGCAGTTCATTTATATCAAATGAATTTGGATCACTGGAATCTGATATTTTTACATAGCATTGATCTGAAGGAGTATTAGGAATATGCCACTGATATTGTTCAACATCTACGTTTATTAAAGAATCAATAATATCCCATGAAAATCCCCCGTTAATTGTATATTCTAGATTAACTGTTGCATTACTATCAAAACTATTCCATTTTATTAACTCTTTGGTTTTAGCATGCCAGATTTCGTTACCATTTGGAACTTGTAAATCCAAGTCTAAACTTGTTGTAAAAATCCTATCATCACTTGTATCAGTTCCGGAACTATTAGAAACTACAAATCTATAATGAAAAGAAGTATTCGAATTTAATCCAGAAATATTTTCATTTAGTAAAATTGAATAGCTATCGGTGAAAAGATTTTTATTTGGAGTATGAAATCCATAATTGGTTGTTGAGCCATATTCAACATAATAATTTAAACTATTACTATTAGGTTTAACTAGACAGCTTAAATTACAGCTACTAGAAGTAATTTCCGAAGTGCCAACTTCTACAATATTAGGTTCAACGTAAATAAAATCATTTAAATATCTTGGTAGAATTTGATATCCATCGTCTGGAGGTTCATTAAGACTATATTGTCCAATAATGCCTATAAGATTACATGGCCATGTTGGTTCTAGGTTCTCATCCAAATCAGTCTCTTTATCAATTCTAAGAATAATTTCTAATCCACTTTCATCAGTTATTGTTAGATTGGAATTAAACCCAGGTTGAGGCCATTCAGCTGAATTATTTGTAGTTTTAACCTGTAATATTTTAATTAAAGTTGATTCATAAAACTCTGCATTTGCATATAATTCTGCTATTGTTAACTGAACCGGTTCTATAATATTATTCTTACTCATAATAATAATATCCAATTGAACATCACTAACTACAATTTCTGCTAATCCTCTATATTCACTTATTTGCCCTGTAACTAAAACCTCATCACCAACTGTTAAGTCTTCTCTCATTTGTGTACTGTAAATATTTATTCCTGCAGTAACATCTTGAATGAAAATGCTTATACCCGCTAATCCAAAATTTTCATTAAGTACAATTCCGGAGACAGAAACTATTTCATCTAATCTGTCAGGAATAAAATCATTATTAGCATCTAATTTTGCTTCAGCTATTGTGATTGCAGCATTTTCTTCTTTATAATTTTCATAATTAGTATTTGAATTCATTTTTATATGTTTAGAATCATCAAATATCTCCATTCTTTCAAATACAATTTTCATTTGCATGGGAGAGACATCTGCAGTTAAAAAAAGAAACATTATTAAATATTTTACTATTTTACTCATAATGAAATCCAAAAAATATTGTCAATATTATGGTCTATCCGGCGCACTTGGTATTTTAGGCTCTGGTTCTGGCGGTTTTATAATTATTGCTGCAGCAACCCCACCGGCTAATATAGCTCCACCAACGTAATAATACCAAGTAGTGCTAATTTCTTCTATCGTTAACTTTAATTGCAAATCATATTTATCACTCATTATTCCATTCGGAAACTCTTTACCAAAGTCCCAAATTATATTTCGCCCACTACTGGCAAATTCCCCCTCACCATAATCACCAGATAATTGGAATAATTCTTTTTCTTCAAATCTATTCCTGCCATCTGCAAATAATAACTTAACTTCATAATCTTCATCTAAATTGTCATTTATTAAATATGAAATAGTAAATTTTTTATTATTATAACTTAGTTTTAAGTTTGTTACTTTCTCATTATCACATACCAATTTAAAATCCGGAATGTTCAAATCAATCTTAATAAGTTCAATATCCTCCTTCACTAATTCATTTTTTTTTATTGTTATGTTTTTTTTCTCTTCTTTATGATCTCCATGACTAACTCTAAGCTCATAATTCCCAATAATAATGCTATCAATATATTTTGCTCCAATCCATTCAGAAACCACTTTATTATTTTTTAGTAATTCGATTTTTGCGTCAATTGGTTCAATGGTTACTTGCAGCATTCCATAAATTGGCAGAAGATTTATTTGACGATTCTCAATATCACCTCTTTTTATCTGAATCATTTCAGTGTATTTTTCATACCCGTCTAATTCAATTTCAAGCAGATTATTTCCCGGAATAACAGACAGTTCTCTTCTATAATTGACTTTTTTACCATTGATTGAAATTGATTCAACCGTAGGAGATATATCTAAATTAACACTTGCCAAATTTTTAAGCAGAGCATAATCCAATTGCAGAGTATCTCCCCGTACAACCTTAAATGAATCTAAAACCGCTAAATGATTTTCTTTTGTAATCTCAATATTATGCTGACCGGGTATAAGTTCTTTAATAGTTGAACTTACTACACTTCCATCAATAGAAACAGAAGCATCTTTTGGCTGAACACTAATTCTCACAAATCCGGCATTTTTAATTAGGCTAACCTTATAATCCTTGTCATCATTTTCTTTAAGAATTAAAGTTTCAGAATGATCTAAGTAACCATTTAATCTTAACCTAATATTATGGGCACCGGGAAATTCAAAAAATTGTTTGGGAGTTTCTCCTCTCGGTTGATCATCTATATAAACTGTTGCTCCGGAAGGTATACTATTTATTGTTAATTTAACGGGATTTACTACAGATAATTTATACGGAAATAAAACATTTGAAAGATTAACTTCAATTGTATCCGCTATTATTCTATAACCTGGTTTCTCCAACCTTAATAAATGAGTTCCTTTACCTACCAATATATTCTTATTAGAAGATTGAAGTTTATTATCAATATAAATTTTTACGTCGTCAACATTTAGAATGAAGTTTATTGGGATTCGATCAGATATTTTTTCTCCAGTAATTTCGAGTTTCCATACTTTTCCGCTTGATAAGTTAATTCCATAATCATTCAAGATTATTTGCAGTGGTTTAAATCCTTGATTTCTAATTTTCACCACTCTTTCATTGGGAGATAGATAAAGTAAATATTCACCCGGATTAGAATCGCTCTTTACAATGCCATTATTAGATTCGAAAGTGAGCCCAGCTAAATCTGTTTGAATTAGAAGACCAGCACAAACATTACCATTGGCATCACGAACTTCGTTGGATATGAATTCTTCTGAAAGTAATACTCCTTCTCCAACAATATCCAATTCATTTATTTTAATTTCTTGGGAAAACAGGTATGGGCTAAATACTAAAAGAATTAATAAAAGTGATAAAGATTTTTTCATAATTTATCCAAATAAATTTTTATTTCATTTCAATAATATTTTCTAATTGTAATCCTTTAACCTGAGGCATAGCCATACCAATATATGCGTTAATATATGTTGGATCACAAATTGTGTAAGTTTTACCTTTATAGACTAGGTTATCTCCAGGAACTGGTACATTAAATTTTACAGCTGTGGCAACATGTCCCGGATAATCTAAACCAATTACATCAAGTCCAAGTAAGTTTTTAATTAGAAATGCAAATAGAACCGCCCTATCTTCACAATCAGAATCAGAATAGAAAAGTGTTTCTTCAGCGAATAAAGGTTTTTCCCTTCCAAAATTTAGATCATCCGTTTTATATCTGAATGCAGTTTGAACAAAACGCAAAAGAATATTTGCTGCTATTGGTGCAGACTTATCCTTTATTATTTGTTTTAAGGAATTCAGTAAAGAATTCTTAGTAGGAGTATAAATTGAAGAATTAAAATATACATCAAGATCAGTATATGGATATTCCTTAAAAAACTTAATATTACCCGGATCATATATAAATTGAACTTTGAAATTTTCTGCTTGATATCTGAAACTTAATTCTTTCTGATTTTCTATATTATTTATTTGTATGGGTAAATTAATTTCCATTTCAATTAATTTATTTGATTTGGGATAATCCCCTTCATATGTATAAATTTTTCCTTTAACTCGATGACTAAGTTCAGTTAGATCGAAGATGTATTTTTTTTCATCACTAACATCACCTCCTAACATCGAAATACTAAATATTTTATTTTTAGATGGAACAACTAAGTAAACAACCTCATTAGAATAACAAACCTTAGTTTTATAACCCAAATGATTAAGTAAATACCAAACTAATAAGTGTTGTTCATTTCGATCACTAACATGAATTGCCAATGCTAATTGATTAAGATAAATTAAGGATCCCCAATCGTTTAATTGCATTTTTTTAATGGAATCCTCAATCTGAATAATAACTGTTTCAGTAATTTCAGAGCTTAGTTTTGACCAATAATTACTTATTGATTTATTATCTAGTTTCCCATGTAATTTTTCTTTAAAAATATTTGGAATTTTTATTGATTGATTGTTTCCATAAAAGTCAAAATCAATCTTTTTGAAAGATGCAGGTACTTTGTTAATCTTTTCAAACTGCGGCTTTTTATCTTTAACTACATTTAATCTCGGTTTATCTTCAATTTTTAGTTCCGGAATACTTACAGGTGGAAGATTCTTAAATTCTTTTTCAATTTCTATATCCTCTTGCTTTTCTACTTTTGGAATATTTTGAGGTTTCGGTTTTGAATCAAGTATAAACCCTTGAGTTAATTCAAATTCTTTCCATTCTTTTTCAAGAAAGCTTGAAAATGCTTTATCTTCCTGACTTATAAAAATATTTATAGTTTCATTTTCTTTTTTTAGCCATTTATCAAAATCGTCCTGAGAATAACTTTTATTACTTATCATCAAAACTATTATTATAAAAATTATCGTAGAATTTATATTTATTTTCATATTGGCATCTTGATTAGTACATAAAAAATGTTTCGTTCTGTATCAATCCATCTTTCAGCAATAGAAATATTCCTTAGAATAACCGAAAATTCTTCGTTTCTTATTTCTTGCTGACCCATTTTTGTAGATTTTTGCAAAGATTTTATCTGAACTGAAAGTTGTCTAGCTAAATTAATTCTGGCTAATTTTTCTGCCTCAAGCCATGAGCTGGTTTCGTAAAAATACTTCGGAGTAATTCCAATGGCAAAAGTGTAATTATCATTATTTGGTAGGTGATTTATCCACGAAGGACTAGGAAGATCATTAAAATCTAATATTTCACTTTCAGTTGCAGAAAGTTCATCTTTAGAATTACAGAGTAAAGAAATAGTTAAACCATCGTTGGAAAATGATGATACTAATTTTAGATTCTTTTCAAATAATTGGATGGAAGTTGTATCAAAAGATTCATTAATCTCGGCTCCCATCCAATAGGTACCATTTTCTGTTTCCCAAAATCCCTGTCCCCCTTCAATTCTTACTAATGCATTCCTTGCATGGTTAACACATCCATTTTTGAAGGCAACTACTTTTGAAGAATCACTATAATAACCAGTAATGGAATAGCCCACTTCATGTTCATCACATTCAATTTTATCTGGATAGATAAACCAAAGCGGGTATTGCTGCCCAAAGCTAAAAGAACTAAAAAAAAGAAGTAAGAACAGGGGAATTATCCCCTTTTTCATATTATTGAAGCATTCCTTGTTCTTTCTTAAATTTTTCGTATGCTTCTACTTCTTTATCTAGTTCATCATAAGCTTGAGAAGATCTAAATCTAGTATATAATTCTTCTTTTTTCTTTACTTGATTTAAAAAAGCTTCATTTGCAGCACCAACAGGATATTGAACAAGAACATACGATCTGTAAGATCCATCATTTTCAAATATTTGTTGTTTTTCAGCTTTGCTGCCAGAAAGAACAGTGGATACAACTGTTTTTGTGGCTTCTGTAAATTGCTGCAATAATGTGGAATTTTCACCAACTCCAACTTCTTCATCAAATTTCTTTTGCAATCCTTTAAGCTTAACTTCAGTTTGTCTCGCTATTTCAGCTCTACCATCGGTAACCGCCTTATCAATAGCCAACTGCATATCTTTTGAAGTTGCTGTAGCAGCAGCAAATAAATAATTTGGATCTGAAGGTGGGTTAGTAAACCAATCGGGTATATTTGAAATATTGGACGTTGCAGAACCGCCACAACCACTCAAATAAAAAAAAGAAACAAAAAGCAATAAAATATGTGATAAAGACCTCATTGGAACTCCATAGTTAGTTGTTGTATACAATTAATTTATTAATAGTACAAAAACAATTTATATTGAAAAACTATTTTGATCCGAGTTACTTTAGAAGTTAATAAATAACTAAACAAGATGAAAGAATCTTTTGGTATTGGAAATATCATTTAATTTTCAATTTTATTTAAATGTTAAAATTATTCTCCTTCGATGCATTAAAATTTCATTTAACTAAAACCATCTTTTTAATAGAATGATACTTTCCAGAATCTATTCTATAAAAATATATTCCGCTCGATATTTCTGCAGAATCAAATTCTATTTCATGATTACCTGAGTGCATAAATTCATTTATTAAAATTCTAACCCGTTGCCCCAAAATGTTATATACATCTAATTTTACCATTGTATCTTCTGGTAATGCAAATCTTATAATCGTTTTAGGATTAAATGGATTTGGATAATTCTGACTCAATTCGAAATTTAAAGGAATAGAGGATTCATCTGAATCATAATTTGTTAATGATATAAATGTTTCTTCTGAATAATAGCTCTCATTTCCACTAACATCAAAAGATTTTATTGTTAGATAATAAGAAGAATCCATATCCATTCCCCTTATCAAATATGTAGTATCGACACCAGTGTAAATTGGCGAAGGCAGTCCAAATACCGTTGAAGTACCTGAGTACGGCGGGCCACTTTTATCAGAATCAAAATATATTTTATAACCAGCAATATCTCTTTCTATATTTTTCGCCCACACCAAATGAATACCCTCTTCTTCCTTAGTTGCAATCAGATTTTTTGGAGTCGAAGGCGGCACTAAATCATACATTTTTGTACTTGTTTTGGCAAATGCTGAACCATCAGTACTAAACGCAGAGATAGTGGCTTCTCCACCTACATCAGCCGATCTGAAAAGAAAGCTTATTTCCCCATCCATCGAAGCAACCTGTATACCTTCCTTTGATGGATCCTGATCATTAGATGTAATTTTCCCCCGATTACAATTAACGGTAAATAATTCTCCATTCGAAATCATTGTATTATCATTGTAAAAAATTATTTCACTACTAATAATTTGGGTGCTAATTCCATCTGCTTTAATACTGTCTTTTTCTAAGATCAATCCAAATTCACCAATTGGAAGTTTTGGAGCTATAGTAAATAATCCGAATTCATGTATAGATGTCTCAATAAAATTACTATCTGATTGTACAATACCACCTAAATACGTCCAACTATTATTTTCTTTGTCTTCTTTATAAATCCCTAAACTGTTACGATCGATTCCAATAATTTCATCGTTATTAAATGCAAGTTTAAGTGTACACATTTCGTTTAATTTTGTAGTTATTGGTTCAATTTGATAAAAACCACCAATACCGTATCTCATACCTTCATCTTCTTCAGCTCTTTGCTTGTTTAAGGTCAAATAATCCTTCTGAACTTTACTCAAATTCTTACTTTGCGCTCCTGGAGAATTACCATACCAACTCCATGATACACAGTAAGCAGAATCAACGTCAGATGGGATGGCTCCGCTTGGTATTTGAATTGATGACCCAATATCTCCTATATTAAATGTCTTTATATTATTGATATTCCCATATTTATTATTAGTAAATATTCCTGTAAATAAATCTAAAGTCCATAGTGAAATCCTAATCCCAATTGGGATATTAGCTACTATTTCTTGAATAACCTCTTGATAATCTGAATCAATATCTGGAATTGGTGTGTTATATTCTTCTAATGAAAAATGCCTACCACTAATCCATTTACCGGTTTCATTTATCCTTGACCTTCCTTCCTCGAACGCTACTCCTCCACCAAATTTAAGACTCACAGCACTTGTTGCTTTTAGTCCTATATCTAAACCAGTAGATCCCATATAAGTAATCTCTGTAAATCCTTTTGAATAACTAATTGTTGCATCACCATTATCCCCAGTCTGGATATCGAATATTGTATTGAAAACTAATTCAATTAACCGTGAGAACAGATCATTTGGGACCTTAATCTGATTATCAAAACTTGAACTTGGATTACTAATAATTTTAATTTGTTCAATTGTTGATTCAAGTGCAGAAAATACATCAGCTCCTGATATTGTGTATGATAATACTTCCTCCCAGCCGAGGTTTTCTTTTCGATGTACGAATGTCAATTTGAATTTTGAAAATGATTTATCATAATAATTTCTGAAAACAGAAAATTTCATTCCTCTTGTTCCATCATAGTCAAAAATATTAAACTTAGTTTCCATACCTGCAGACCAATCATTTTCAATAGGAATGTTAAATTTTAGACCGGCCCCTGCTGAAGCTGATAAAGTGCCTGAGACTCCAAAAGAAAATTCATTCTCATTTGTTGGCTTGTGATGAACTACATCCACAATAACATGTCCGGAAGTCCCAATATCCGCTCCGGCTCCTATTCCTAAATGGTCACCAGCAGATACTCCTATTGAGGCTGATGCCGAGGCATATCCATATACATCAATACCTTTTTTGTCACCTATATAAGCTTCTTCCAATGAGTTTTTACCAGTGAACTCAGTCTGGCACTTTGCTAATAATCTTCTTAAACCTTCATCCAGGCTACTGTAATTACCATCTCCTATTAGAATATACTTAGCGACCGATTCCCATCCATCATCATTATTATTATTGAATCTATAATAATCCTCTGTTACACCTGAAATACTTCCTCCAATACCTGCGGAAGCTTCAGCACCAGCTTTAATAGATCCACAAGAAACTTGAGCACCAACACCGGCATCAAATTCAACACCAGCTCCTGCTCTAGCTTGTCTAGTAATGCTAAGTAATTCTGCTGAATTCCTCAAATTATCATTCTCTATCAATTGTGCCTTACCACTCTTTTCTGTTTCCACAGATACAAATGAAACTCCCAATTTCCCATAATAACTATCTTCCCAGTACTTCGAATGAACCTCATTATCAACTTTACAGCTAAACACAATTGGTGTATTAAGTATTTGCTCTCCAATTTTTGTAATCGAGACAATTTCATTTGCTCCAGGTTCGCCGCTCCCGATATCAGAACTTTTAACTGAAATATCTACTATACCATCAAAATCGCTATAATAAATCTTATTATCATTAAGATATATTGGGACACCTGCTCTAGGTTCATTATATACTTCATCAATTATTTTGTAATATCTATGTAAACTACCTCCCATTCTAATAATTGAAATGGAAGGATTAGGATTTGGAATTATATTTTTTAATACGTATTGTCCACTATCTTCTGTTAGTTCAAAATTCAATTCAGTTATTTGACCTTCAGATACAGCAATATTATCAACAATATTTTCTGCATAACCAAACCTATTGACTTTTATTACATAACCCTTCCCCTTTGGGATACCTTCTACTAGATATTCTCCATTCTCATTTGAACCGTCAAAATCAATATATTTCCCAGGTGCGACTTCTATTTTTGCTCCCTCAATTGGCTGATTGGTTAACTTATTTGTCACAAATCCTCTGATTGATCCCCCACCTAGTAACCTATAGTAAGATGTATCAGAAGATGAAAAATCATATTCGCGGTGATTTACTTTTAAGACTACTTCTCTATTACGAAGATTTTTTACTTTGTTATGGGTTTCATAAGCAATAATATATTGACTAGCTAAAGCTTGACTAATATTTTCATATATGCTCACTAAGTCAGCTGAAGATGGGGTATAGAAATATTCAGCATTTGTTTTCTGGGCAATATTAATAAGTAAGCTTGCATCGGCATTCCCCAGACCAATTGTATAAATTGGAATATCAAGCTCCAAGGAATGGGTAATGATTTCGTCACTAGTATGATTTCCAGATGAACTTAGCCCATCTGTTAATGCAATAATTGCAGTAGAATTAAATTCAGGAGCTGCAATTTCTAGCGAAGCCCATAAGGCATCATACATTTGAGTGCCTCCTCCATCATTAAGCGAACTGATTTTTGATTTAAGAAGTTCTTTATCTGAAGTAAATTCTTGAATCATTGTATATGACTTTGAAAATGCAATAATGGATACTCTATCTTCAAGATTCATCAGGTCGACAAATGTATTGCAGGCTGTTCTCAAGTTATTCATCGATCCGCTCATACTTGAGCTAACATCAACCAATAATATAACAGATACATTTGATTTTACATTTTGTGTATCCACAGTATAATTTGATTCAGTAAATCCGTCCTCAAAGATTTCGAAATCCCCTTTCTTGAAACCTTTGATACTTTTTCCATCTTCTCTTACATTAGCAAAGAGTTGAATCTGTGGGAAACCAGAGTGATTAATTTCTCTTAGGTAAACCTGAAATCTTAATGGAGTTGAATCTACATTAATATTAATGATTGTTTCAGGATTGTAGTAATCGTTTGTAGTAATAATTAATTGTGAGTTAATTAATTCTTTATCGGTTGGTAATTTTTGTGGATTTAATGTTAAAGTAACACTTGCAGAATCACTATTTTTTATTATTCCAAAAGTTGGGGATATTTCTAACCAGCTAATATTTTGAATCTTATTTAAGGAAGATATCATTTTTGTTTCCTTTACATATATTTCTCCCTTCTCATCAATATATTTTTCAAGTAATTTAAATTGTGCTTGTTCAGTAATGGAAAAATTAAGGTTTCCATAACCAACATTTTTTATGATAAAATATTGGGTTAATATATCCTCATTCACAACTCTAAATGTCTTACTATTACTTGAAATAGCTATTGCCGGAGCATTAATATCTGAATTAAATGGATCAGTTCTAAACGGCAAATAAATAACTCCATCAGAGATATCATTACCATTACCTTGTGGATTTAGTGTAATATGAAATGGTCCATTATTTGCCCCCCACCAATTATTTTTAGCATCAATCTGATTTGTTCCAGTATTATTAATTGCATAGTCATCGTTGAAATAAAAGTCATTATTTTTTAATACTCCATTACCATTGTTCTTAACATAAATAGCAGTATTTGTATTTTTAAATTGATTTTCTTGTGCATTAAGGATCCCTTCCAAATCTATATACACATTATCTAATGTTGAATTAGTAATTGTACCACTTGAGTTTT
>SWCC01010153.1_pt1 | contig 57472 bp, 47 predicted proteins | sample 4692971 | NCBI WGS metagenome assembly SWCC01 (sample SAMN10267277, study PRJNA491770) | bioreactor metagenome | isolation source: DHS bioreactor inoculated with subseafloor sediment | place: Japan: off Shimokita Peninsula | collected 2006-08 | reverse complement strand
GGGGGGGCGGGTGTTTGATCACGCCCAGAATGTCTTCGATTTCTATGCCCGGACATTTCCGTACTTCACCATCGGGTTCATACAACTGATCTTCGACAGCATAGAGGTTCAGCGCGCTTTCAACCTCATGCTGCATCTCGCGAATGTCTTCGTGCTGATTGCACTGTGCTCAAGGGTCTCCAGAGTTGATCTTTCAGCGCCACCCAGCGCTGCCGTGTGGGGGGCGATTGCAGCCTGTGCCGTGTTCGCCGTTCATCCGGTCGCGGTCTACGGCGTTGCCTACCTTGTCCAACGAACGGTCTTGTTTGCCTCGCTGTTCTCCTTGCTGTCCTTGCTCGTTTACTGGCGCGCCATTGAAGACGGGCGCTATCGGGATGTTGTCGTTTCGGCCTTGTTCTATGCGATGGCGGTGTTCTCAAAAGAGCATGCGATCCTGCTGCCTGCGGTTGCATGCGCGCTGGGCATCGCTGCCCGCAGACCGGGGGTGCTTCCCCGCACCCTGCTCTATCTGGCCTTGTGCGCATTGCCTGCGCTTCGTGTTTTTCTGTCCTTGAAAGGGCTGGTTGGCGCGGTTGCTGAGCCCGGCGCCCAAGAAGTTGCAATCGACCTGCTTGCTGACGCCAGTGCCGGGAAGGCAGCATCAAGCTGGTCGATCAGTGCGCTGGCACAGGCGGGGTTCTTCTTCCGCTACTGGTATCTGTGGATCGTTCCCGATACGGGTGCCATGTCCATTGATCTGAGGGCATATATATCTGGCGGCTCACCGGGCCTGACCGATGTATTCAAGCTGGTGGCGTTCGTGGCCTGTGGGCTCCTCGGCGCTGCACTCGTCTTTGTGTCAAGACGCTGGAAGCTCGCAGGCGTCGGCATTCTGTATTTCTGGATTTCGTTTCTCGTGGAGTTCTCGTCGGTCCGGTTTCAGGAGCCTTTTGTCCTCTATCGCAGCTATCTCTGGGCGCCTGGCTTTGTCATGGTGCTTGCCTCTCTCCTGAGACTGTTGCCGGTGAAGGGGCTTGTGGTGCTGACCGTGCTGGCCTGCGGCGTGCTGTTTTACCTGTCGGAGGATCGCCTGCAAAGCATGGAAAGTGAATGGTCTGCATGGGACGACGCAGCCAGAAAGCTGCCGGCTGCCGATGTCCGGGGTGCGGATCGGATCTTTTTCAACAGGGGCTTGCAGAGCATCAAGGCGGGGAGGATAGCGGAGGGGGTTGCCGATCTGGACCGGGTCATCGCGCTGAGCCCGGGCGTGCGTCAGGCCTATGAGCAGCGGGCAGAGGCGTACGTGAGGCTGGGGCGCTATCCGGAAGCCGTTGCCGACTTCAGCCACGCAATTGACCTGCACGAGGTGGGCGCTTCGTTCTACGGCAGAGGTCTTTCTTTCGAGCGCATGGGCTGCCTGATTGCAGCGGGCCGAGATTACGAGCGGGCCCGGACGCTGGGCGTCCTGTTTGCGAAAATGAAACTGGACGAACTTGAGGAAAAACGAATGGAAAAAGGGCAGGCTTCAGAGTCTGAAGCCTGCCCTTTGAGGTAGGACGCTTAGCTGGTGAAGCTTAGCAACCGAAGGTCTTGCTCATGTTGGCATGGGCGTAGCCGCAGGTCACAGCCCAGGTCACGGCAGAGTTGCCAACCGTCGGCGTGTAGGTCACGGTCGTGCCATCGTAGCCGGTACCGATGCTACGAAGCGTGGCAACGATTGCGCCCGTACCTGCCGACACGGTGATGGCGGAGACTTCCGTTGTCGCCGTCGGTGCACCTTGGAGGCCGAGCGAGGTCCAGCCGTTGGCCGGGATCGTGCCGACACCGGCGTTTTCCTGAGCGAACATCGCGACAGCGGTCTTGACCGGATCGACGGCGACGTTGACCTTCGAAAGCTTGGCGCGGGTGACGTAGTCCTGATACTGGGGAATTGCCACAGCAGCCAGAATGCCGATGATCGCGACAACGATCATCAGTTCGATAAGGGTGAAACCTTGTTGGACTTTTTTCATGACTTCTCTCCTGAATGGATCAACACGGAAGACCCGCTTGGCTTAGCTATCGCAAGCGCTGTGCCAGTTCTTCGGTTTGGAGTGGGATGTTCAGGATATATTTATGATTGTTATTCAATAACAGTGACTTGCGTGTTCTTTGTGAATGTCAGGGGCGATCGTGTCGCCAATTGGTTTCAATGTCCGGGTTTGAATTGTCACGCGCGACTGTCAAGCACTGACGTTTTCCGATTATGAATGTCAAATGTTGACGCTGGCTGACAGGAGACTGGCCAGTCAGATTCTGCTGCGCCTCATCCGGTCCCGCTCATCAATGAGAAACGCCCCTTGCGGGGCGTCGGCGTGATGGCGTTTCGGGTCCTAGACGTTGGCGCTGCGTCGGCGCGCCAGCGCTGCAACGGCACCAATCCCCAGCAGTGCCAGCACGCCCGGCTCCGGCACGTCCTGAGCACGGCGCGTGACCGTGAGCTGATCCTGCGAGTTTCCTGCGCTCAGCGCGACGAAGTCGTACATCGTGGAGCTGTAGGGCTGGCTCCCGAGTTGGGTGTTCCATGTTGCGAGCTCGGTCAGCCAGGTCGTGGCCATGGTCAAAGCGCCGCCGAAACTCGATGTCGTGAGGAAGTTGCCGCCGCTCAGGCTCAGGCTGGCACCGTCCGTCACAATCTCCCATAGCGCGAGTTGGAATGCCGGTGCGGCGCCGGCGACGCTGCCTACGGTGTCGTAGTGCAGGTCGTAGAGGCGCGAGATGAGATTCTGCTGCGGCTGACCGAAGCGGTCTGCGAGGGAGCCAGTGGAGAACAGGGTGTCGCCACGCAGCAGGCTGGTCTTGGGTTCGATGCAGAAGCTGTTGAGCAGATCGTTGTCGTAAGCGCTTGCGCCCGGCGCCTTCTGCTTGAAACTGATCATGCCGGCGCTGACCGTCGAGGTCTTGATGGTGCCGTTGGAGAGGACGCTGATGGAGCCGTTCGATGAGCCGGCGAGGACGTTCTGAAAATTCAGGATCAGGTCTGCATGCGCGACATTGGCACCGAGCGCACCGGCGCTGAGTGCGAGTGCGGTAATGAGGGGGCGAATGCGCATGTTGAGGGCTCCTGTTCGATCGGGTTGGGGATATCCCCGGCAATGGATAAATTATCCATTATTGGTTAAAACGCCGAAATCGAATAAAAGTGCTCTATGTGCGTTGCGTCACATCGCTGACGTCTTTAAGGCGTCTTCCCGTTCCATGCAGATGTCTGTTCAGGTGTTGGTGCCCCTGGGTGAGGCGGAAAGCAGATCGGAGACGGGAACGGGGTGTTCCCTTCGCGTCTCCGATCAGATGTTGCGAGTGGGCAGCTGTCACGGCCCACGGTTCAAGCGTCAAGCCAGATTCATCTTGCGCGCGGCCTCACGCAGTTCTTCGCGGAAGTTCGGGTGCGCGATGCCGATGAGCGCTTCCGCGCGCTGTCTGGCGGTCTTGCCTCGCAGTTGTGCAACACCGTACTCGGTCACCACGTAGTTGATGTCGTTCTTGCTGGTGGTCACGTGGGTGCCCGGGCACAGCACCGGCGCGATGCGCGAGATGGTGTCGTTCTTTGCGGTCGAAGGCAGCACGATGAAGGCCTTGCCGTTTTTCGAGCGGTTGGCTGCGCGCACGAAGTCCACCTGCCCGCCGGTACCCGAGTAGGGCGTGTGGCCGAGGCTTTCCGAACCGCACTGTCCGAGCAGGTCGATCTGCAGCGTGGCGTTGATGCAGCACAGATTGTCGTTGCGGGCTGCGATGTAGGGGTCGTTGGTGAAGTCGACCGGATGCATCTCCAGCATCGGGTTGCGATGCAGGAAGCGATACAGCTTGCGCGAACCGAGCGCGAAGGTGGCCACCATCTTGCCGGGCATGAAGGTCTTGCGGCGGTTGGTCACGGCACCACTTTCGATCAGCGACAGGATGCCGTCGCCGATCATTTCGGTGTGAATGCCGAGGTCGCGCTTGTGCTGCAACTGCATCACGACCGCGTCGGGAATGCCACCATAGCCAATCTGCAATGTGGCGCCATCGTCGATCAGCTCGGCCACGTGCTTGCCGATGGCTTCCTGGATCGGGCCGATGGTTGGCAGGCCGACTTCAAACAGTTCATCGTCGCTTTCGACCAGGCCGGACACCTGCGAGATGTGCACATGGCAGTCGCCATTGGCGTAGGGCACGTTCGGATTGACCTCGAGCAGGATGACGCGCGCCTTGCGCACGGCAGCCATGGTGTAGTCAGGCGCAAGCGAGAGCGAGAAGTAGCCGTACTCGTCCATGGGCGAAGCCATGGTCATGACCACGTCGGCCGGGGTCAGCCCGCGGTCGATCAGCATGGGCAGTTCGGAAAAGTAGGCGGGGACGAAATCGACCCAGCCCGACTGCCCACCTGCGCGGGTGGCGCCGCCGAAGAAATAGGCGTCATGCCGGATGTTGGCATGGGTCTCAGGGTCGAGGTAGGCGAACTTGCGCAGTGGCAAGATCTGGCTGACGGCGACATCGCGCAGCGTGTGGCGACGGTCGGACAGCGCCTGCAGCAGCGCAGGCGGTTCGCCAACGCCGGTCGGGACCACGACGGTGTTGCCGTTGCTGATCATGCCCACGGCGTCGGCCGGGCTCATCCTCTTCTGATCGTAAAGCGTCTGCATGCTCACCCTCTCTCTCCTATCAAATGCTTTTATATGCGTCTGTATAGGGGATTATACGTATATTCCATACCTGCGCGTATGGGCTGAACGGCGTCAGGCGGTAACGGTGGGGCCCTGGTGAAAGACGAGATCGGTAACCACCTTGCCGCCCACCAGGTGCTGGTCGACGATTCGCTGCATGTTTTCCGGGGTGACGTTGTAGTACCACACGCCATCAGGCTGCACGCACAGGATGGGACCGCCCTTGCACGCGGCAAAGCAGGACACCCGGGTGCGTTTCACGCGCAGCTCGCCCTGGTCCAGCCCCGCGAGCTTGAAGCGCTCGCCCAGGCTGTCGAACACGGCCTGCACCTCGCTGTTGGCGCTGCAGCGCGGACCGGTGCATACCAGCAGATGGCGGCGGTAGCTGCCGAGCTTCGGCTTTTCGACCAAGGCGCCTGTACCGGGTTCTTCAGTTGAGTCGTGGCTGTTCATGAGTGGCCTTCCTCGGTGGCGGGCTCGGCCTCAGTGTGGGGCAGGTCGGCAAGCGTGGCAACGATGTAGTCCAGTGGGAGTCTGTAATGCGCTGCCAGTTGTGCGGGCGTTTCATCGCTGGCGCGAAGGGAGTCCAGCCAGCCGTTGAGGCCGGTGCTGAGCGAGCGCCCGGCCTGTTCGCCACTGCGGGTGGCGCGCTCGCCATCGGCGACGTCGTACTTGTTGCTGTAGCCGCGTGGCGTCACCATCAGGCCGTCGCGCACGAAGGTGTTCGAGTTGCCGATGAGGACGGTGGTGAGCATGCCGATGTCGCACTCGCTCATTCTCTCCAGTGTGGTGAACTCGATGCGCTGCTTTGGACGATAGGCCGACTTGACGATCGCCACCGGGGTATCCGGCCGGCGGTGGCGCAGGAACAGGCGCTGGGCTTCGACGATCTGGCGTGTGCGCCGCCCGCTCTTTGGGTTGTAGAGCGCAACCACGAAATCGGCGTAGGCGACGGCGTCGAGGCGGCGCGCAATGGTGGGCCAGGGGGTGAGCAGATCGGACAGCGAAATGGCGCAGAAATCGTGCGTGAGCGGGGCGCCGACCAGCGCAGCGCAGGTGTTGAGTGCAGATGCGCCGGGGATGATCTCAACCTCGATGTCTGAGTCGGGTGTCCACCCGGCCTGAAACAGCACTTCGAAGGTCGGGCCCGCCATGCCGTATACACCGGCATCGCCCGAGGAAATCAGTGCCACCTTCTTGCCCTGCCGGGCGCGGGCGAGCGATTCGATGGCGCGGTCGAGTTCCTCCGTCATCGACTTCCTGATCACTTCCTTGCCTTCGAGCAGGTCGGCGACGAGCTTGATATAGGTGACGTAGCCGATGATGGTGTCGGCCTCCGCGATGGCGGCGCGCGCACGCGCGGTGAGGTGGTCGTGGCTGCCGGGGCCGAGGCCCACCAGCATGATCTTGCCCTTGCCAGTTGTTGTGTTCATTCGGTGATCCTTGCGATGGAGATGGTGGCGTTCTTGCCGTCAGTGCCGCGCACCTTGTGTTTTTCGACCAGCAGCGCGTCCTGGCCTGCACTGGCCGCGAGCAGCGCGGCGGCTTCCGAGACCGAGGGTGTGCCGGTGTAGCGACGCACGGTTTCGGACGGGTTGGGTACCGCGATCGCGGCGAGGCGTGGTGCGGGGTGATAGTCGATACGCCAGCCGTGAACGGCTGCGAGCAGTGCCAGGCCGGGTTCGTCTGCCTTGAGGTCGATGCTGGCCACTGCGCTGACCGCTTCCAGACCGACGCCGGCGGCCGCCAGCGCTTCATTGACCGCACGGGCGAGGGTTTCGAACGGAGTGCCGCGGTCGCAGCCGAGTCCAAGTGCGACTCTCACTGGACGCTCGCGGCAGAGGGGCGGTAGATGACTTTCTTGCCGCTCAAACGCTCGGCAAGCGTGTCAGGCAGGCTGCGGTGGCTGACCCAAAGCACGGCGCCGAAGGCATCCGGGTCGATGTCTTCAAGGCGGTCGAAGCGGTGCAGGTTGGCGGGCAGGCAGCCGCTGCGACCGTTGGCGTGACGCGTCCACCAGTCGGTGCTGCCGGTTTCCTGAACCAGCGCAACCGGTTCGTCGTTTACTACGGCGGCGCTGGCCCGCACGATTTCGTCATGGCTGGCCTCGAAGGTCCAGCCCAGTTCGCGACCGAGCAGATCGACCGCGAGGGTTTCGCGGGCGTCGGAGGCCGTGGTGAGCACCTGTTGTGCGCCAAGGGTCTGGGCAAGTACGCCGGCCAGTGCGTTGGCGCCGCCAAGGTGCCCGGAGAGTACGGGGATGGCGTAACGCCCGGCTTCGTCGAGCACTACGACGCCGGGATCGCTTTCCTTGTTCTTCAGATGCGGTGCGATGAGTCGAACGACCGCACCGAGCGAAACAATACAGATGATGCCGTCGAAAGCCGCGAACAGTGCCGGGATCTGGTCACCGGTCTTGCCGGAGAAGCAGGCAAAGGCACCCGGTGCGGCCGCCTCGGCTTCGCGGTGAAATTTCTCCGGCGCGAACAGCGTGGCACCGGGCAGGGCGGACACAACCTTGCCGGCGAGCGCAATGCCGTGCCGGGTGATCGAGACGACGGCGACCTTGTTATTAGGGAAGGGGAGGTGTTGGGTCATGTGTAAACGTCTTCTATGGGGTCGTTCTTCAGGTGGTGGTGATTGAACGCGGCAGGGGGGCTTGCGTGGAGCGCGCCGGGGTGTTCGGCCAGCGGGCTGTCGTGAGCGCCGGTTCGGCAGGCGGCGGCGGGGAAACAAGGCGATGCATGTCTGAGTGAGCGTAGCGAGCGAGTTTGCATCGCCGCCCCGACGGCGCTTGACGAGCCGGGAAGCCGAAGGCCGCGAGCGTCTGCCCGATGGCCGAATACCTCGGGTAAGCGCTTCACGCGAGCCCCCCGTAGAGCGTGGCACTGATCAACGAGCTTCGCTTCACGTGGCGGCCTCTGCTGCTGCAGTGATATCCGAGCCCTCTGATCTCTTGCGACAGCCGCGGCGCAGTTCTCCGCGCACGCGCTTCGGGTTCTGCACGAGCAGCAGCGACAGGTAATTCACCTTCTCTCCGCGCAGGCTGGCGACGTCGCGCACCACCCGCTCCTCAGGTGAGCCAACCTTCTCGATGAAGCAGCTGGTGGCGATCAGCCCGCGTCGTTCGAGCAGGTCCAGCACTTCGTCCAGCAGCGGCTTGACCTTCATCAGCACCAGGGTGTCGAACTCGTCGAGCAGATGGTCGATTACCGGCACGCCGTAGGCCGCCGGGATGACGGCCAGGGTCTCGTCCTCTTCGGCCAGTGCCACATCCGCTCGGGCGGCGGCAGCGGCAAAGGAGCTGACGCCGGGGATGGTCTCCACCGCGACCTCTGGTGCCAGTTCGCGCACTGCGCGCGCTAGGTGCCGGAAGGTGGAGTAAGTGGAGGCATCGCCCTCGACCAGAAAAGCGACATCGCGTCCGCTCGCCAGCAAATCGACGGTGCGGCTCGCGGCACGCGCCCACGCCTTGGCCAGCGCGGCGGCGTCGCGCGTCATCGGGAACACCAGCTCGGCAGCATCCTCAGGGACTTCCAGGCCGCCACGGCGCGCAATGCCGAGCGCGTATGAAGTCTCCTCGGCGCGCTTCACCGGATAGGCCCAGCGCGCGCCCGACTGCAGCGCCGCCCAGCCGCGGCGGGTGATGAGATCGGGGTCGCCGGGGCCGAGCGAGACACCAATCAGGCGGCCGAAGCTGCAAGGAGGGGGCGATGCTTGAAGGGCGGTGGTGCGCATTTCATTCATGAGTGTTGCCTCCTGCGAGGTCTGATGGACGGCCTGCAGCCTGCGCGCTGACGATCCAAACCGGGTTCTGGGCAGCGAGGCGGTGCATGTCGAGAATCGGCTGACTGCGCGCGGCTGAGAGCATGGTGACGTCCCAGGTGGCGCCCAACTGCTGAAGCGTCTGGGTGGCGAGGGCGAGGTTCTCCAGGGTGACGAAGTTCATCACCAGGCGCCCGCCGGGCTTGAGCCGGGCAAGCACCAGTCCAATCAGCTCGCCCAGCTCTCCGCCGGAGCCACCGATGAAGACCGCGTCGGGAGCAGGCCAGGCATCGAGGCCGGCAGGCGCCTTGCCTTCGAACAGGCTGTAATTGCTCGCGCGCATGCGTCGCGCATTGGCGCGGGCGTTGGCGGCATCGCCGCTGTTCTTCTCGATTGCCCACACGTGGCCGAGGTGAGCGATGCGGCTGGCTTCAAGGCCGACCGAGCCCGAGCCGGCGCCGATGTCCCACACGATGCTGTCGGCGCGCAGGCCGAGGCGGGCGAGCGAAACCGCACGTGCTTCGAGCTTTGTGATCAGCCCCTTCTCGGGCGTGCGTTGTACGTAATCGAGATCGTCGAAGCCGAACACCGGTGCGGTATGCGGAATGCTTGAGACGAGGTCGGGCGGGTAGCGTGTGGGTGCGTGCTCGTCGCCGGTCCGCCCGACACGTTCGATGATGACGACGTTGGGGGCAGGAAAGCGGCGGGTGGCTGCGTCGGCAAGGGTGAGGTCGGCAAAGACGGCTTCGTCCGCGTGGCAGAGGCAGGCGACAACAGACAGTGTGACGCTTTCGTGCGCATCGTCGCCATAGCCGGCGGCGAGCAGTGCGCGGGCGATGCGGTCCGGGCTGTTGTGCGGGCTGGTGAAGGTGGCGACCAGCGGATGGGTGGCGACCGCGCGCACCAGTTTGTACAGGCCGTGTGCCGGTGTCGGGCCGGGCGTCGATTCGTCTCCGAGCCATTCGCCTGCATCGGGGCCGTGGCAGGAGCTGATACGCGCGTCCTGCCACGGCTTCTTGAGGCGGGCGAAGGCGAGCTGAATGGTCGATAGCGCGGGCATGACCTCGACAGCGCCGACACCGAGCTTGCCGATCAGAAAGCGGGCAATGCCGTGACACAGCGGATCGCCCGTGGCGAGTATCGCAACTGGTCTGCCCGCATCGAGCGCGCTGGCGATCCATCCTGGCGTTTGCGACAGCGCACCATCCATGTCGAGACACTCGGTGTCTTCGGGCAGGAAGGGCGCGACCAGATCAAGCGTGCGCCGAGCACCGATCAGAACGCTGGCGGCGCGCAGTCGTGCCTGGGCGGCTGCGGACAGGCTGGCCCAGCCGTCATCGATGACGCCGATCACGCTGCACAGCGGGCGTTGGTTTTCAGGCATGAGCGGGTTCCATCAGTTCTTCTTCGTTCAGGGTCACGATCGGCACGCCTTCGAAATTGCAGGCCAGCACGGTGAGGCGGTGGGGGCCTGGGTAGCGCTCGCGCAGGCTGCGGATGGCGCGGGCAGCGAGCGCGCGGTGAAAGGCCACGGCAAGGCCGAGCTCGGCCAGACGTTCGGCAGCGAAGCGGGCGGTTTCGGCGGCGCGGATCTCCTCGATCAGATCGGCTGGTGCGCCGACCTCGGCGGCGGCGCCGGCGATCAGGTCGCGGTCGACCTCCTCGCGCCAGGCGTGCGTCACCGACAGGCCCTGGGCGATCTTGGTCAGCTTGCCCACCATCGCGCCGATGATGATGTGCTGCATGTCGTGCTTGAGCGCGGTGGTGAACGCGGCCTTGACGAAGTCGCCCATCTGCACGAAACAGGCTTCGTCGAGTTGCGGAAACTCCCGCATCGCGCATTTTTCGGTGCGGCCGCCCGTCGTGAACACCACCGAGGTCTGGCCCTGGTTCGCCGCCACATCCACGGCCTGGATCACGCTCGCGCGAAAGGCTGCGGTCGAATACGGGCGGACGATGCCGGTGGTGCCGAGAATGCTGATGCCGCCCAGAATGCCGAGCCGGGCATTCAGCGTTTTCTTGGCCATCTCTTCGCCACCCGGCACCGAGATGGTGACTTCAAGACCGTCGCCTGCGGACAGAATGGCTGCGCCCGCGGTGGCGACGTTTTCGGTGATGCTGCGTCGTGGCGCAGGGTTGATCGCGGGGCCGCCGACATCGAGTCCGAGGCCGGGCTTGGTGACGACGCCGACACCGGGTCCGCCCTTGAGGATGATGGCACCGCCCCCGCCAATGATGCGGCGCACGTCGGCGGTGAGTTGGGCGCCATGCGTGGCGTCGGGGTCGTCGCCTGCGTCCTTGATCGAGACCGCGTGCGCGCAGTCGCCTTCCGGGTGATGCGTCACGCGGCCGTCGCAGATGTTGAAGCGCACGCGCTGGGTGTTCGGCAGCACGCATTCGACCGCCTCGGGCACCACGCCCTGCGCCAGTCCGAGCGTGGCCGCAGTAGCCGCTGCCGCGGCATTGGCGCCGGTCGAGAAGCCGGTGCGGTTGCCGCGGTCGCGCTTGGGATCACCCTTGCGAACCTTCTCGGGGAGCGTGTGACCGGCTGCCATGGCGTGTTCAGGCCTGCGCGGGCTGCAGCTGGCGTGCTTCGGCCAGTCCGAGCAGTGCGTGCAGAGCGGCGACCACCAGCGTCGAGCCCCCCTTGCGCCCACGGATCACGATCCACGGCACCTCGGTGAGCCCGGCCATCAGGTCCTTGGATTCGGCGGCGGAGACAAACCCTACCGGCATGCCGACGACCAGCGCGGGGCGAGCGCCTTCCTCGCGGATCAGTCTCACGATCTCGATCAGCGCGGTGGGCGCGTTGCCGATGCCGATCAGCGCACCGTCGAGCAAGCCTTGCCGGTGCGCCTTGCGCATCGCTTGCACCGCGCGCGTGGTGTTCTCCGCCTTGGCGAGCTCGATGACGTCGGCGTCGGAGATGAACTGGTGGGCGTGCATGCCGAAGTGCGCCAGTCGTGACGCCGACAGGCCGACACAGATCATCTCGACATCGGCCACGATCGCCGCTCCGCCCCTCAGGATGGCGGCCAGCCCCGCCTCGACCGCAGCAGGATGAAAGTCGGTGAGGCCGTTGAAGTCGAAGTCGGCATTTGCGTGAATCATGCGGCGCACGATGGGCCATTGCTCGGGGCGATAGTCGTGCCGGACGACTTCGGCGTCGATGACGGCAAAGGAGTCATGCTCGATGGCACGACCCGCGGCGGTGAGCTGCTCGGTAACGGTGTTGGTGGTCATGGTCGAGTTCCGGGCGCTGAGCTCAGGCGGGTGCATGGTCGTGGTGGTGTTCATGCGCGTGACCCTGCGAATGCGCGGCATGCACGTGGGTGTGGCTGTGGTCGTGCAGATGTTCGGCTTCAGCGGCGAGGCGGTACTTGCAGCCATCGCATTCGAGCAGGCCACCTTCTGCGGCGCCCGACTCGCCGATGCGGCTGTCGAGCAGGTCGAAGATGCCCTTGTCGAAGCCGAAATGGGTGCCGAGGGCAAAGGCAATGTGCGGAAACTGGGCTTGCAGGCGTTCGGTCTGGGCCTTGATGCGGTCCATCAGCACGCCGCTGAAGAGATACACCGGCACGATGCAGATCTGCATCATGCCAAGGCGGATCTGGCGCTGAACAACGGTTTCGAGCCGCGGCCAGGTGATGCTGGTGAAGGCAAGGTCGACCAGATCGTGGTCGTAGTCTTCGAACACCCAGCGCGTCATGCGGGCGAGCTCGCCATTGGCACCGGCATCGGACGAGCCGCGGCCAAGCAGGATGACGCCGGTGGTGCGCGGGTCCGGGGTGGCGAGCTGGTGCAGCAGGCGGTCGAGCTGGCCCTTGAGCACGGCGAGCATCTCGCGGCCCATGCCCAGGTGGCGGGTGCACACGAAGTCCACCTCAGAATGGCGGGCGCGGGCACGCGATACTGCCGCCGGCAGTTCCATCTTCACATGGCCCGCTGCGTTGAGAATGAAGGGTACGACGGTGACCCGGCGTGCGTTCCGGGCGGCGCGGTCCAGGCCCTCATCGAGCAGGACTTCCGCATGTTCGATGAAGCAGGCTTCGATGCGCCAGCCCGGGTGACGCGCCTGCCACTGGGTGGCGAACTGCAGGATCTCGCGGTTGCCTTCGCGATTGCGCGAACCGTGGCCGATGAGGAGGATGGTGTGATCGTTCATGACGGAATCTCGGTGGTTGCGCTTTCCGTGCCGTCTTCCTGCATCAGGGTGGCCTTGCGGAAACGGTGTGAAAAACCGGGGTCGTAGAGTTTGGAACGGGCGATATCGGCCCAGTCGCGCGCGCCCAGCGCGGGGCTGGCGATGATCATGGCCTGCGAGGCGATCTTCTCGTCCTGGCAGCGACGCTTGATGTCGGCGAGCGTGCCGCGCACGATCTTTTCCGCACCGGGCCAGCTGGCCTTCTGCACCACGACGATGGGTGCGTCCTCGGACCATCCGGCACTGCGCAACGCACGCTGGACTTCATGCAGCAGCGTGATCGACAGAAAGATGCACAAGGTGCTGCGGTGCGCTGCCAGCGCCTTGAGCTCTTCGCCTGCAGGCATCGGCGTGCGCCCGGCAACGCGGGTGAGAATCACGGTTTGCGTGACTTCAGGCAGGGTCAGGGTTTCGCCTGCCGCAGCCGCGGCGGCCATCGCCGAAGACACGCCCGGCACGACCTTCCACTGCACGCCGGCGGCGTCGAGCGGGCGGGTCATCTCCACCAGCGCCCCATACAGCCCGGGGTCGCCGGTCTGCAGGCGCACCACCGTTGCATGACGGGCGCAGGCGTCGAGCAGCCATGCGCTCATCTCCTCCAGCGTCATGTCCTTGGAGTCGCGAATCTCGCAACCTGGGGGGGCAAAGCGCGTGGCAGCCTGGTCGACCAGCGACCCGGCAAAGAGGATTGCGCCCGCCTCTTCGAGCAGCCCGCGACCCTTGACCGTGATCAGGTCGGGGTCGCCGGGGCCGGCGCCGACGAACCAGATGACGCCCATGTGCTCAGCCTGCCCGCAGGGTGGTGCACAGCTTCATCGCCGGGCTGGCGGCATAGGGCTGCAGCAGGTGGATCAGGCTGAAGGTGATCAGCGGTTCGAGAACGACCAGCGGAGCATAGGCAAGCGCGAAGGCGGCCCAGTCGGCAAGCGGCGTGGCCACCTCGCCAATGGCGAGCCAGAAGCCGACCATGGCGGTTACGCCGGCGTAGAACGCGGCGTCGAGCTTCATGAGGTTGCGCAGCCTGAGGCTGTCGAAGCGCTTGCCGACGGTGTGGTGCACCAGCATCAGTGGCACCGCGAGCGACAGGGTGTTGATGCCGAGATGGACAAGATCGGCGGGTTCGAAGAACAGCCCCTGCAAGGCCAGACCGATGCCGAAACCAAGCAGCGTGGGCACGAATCCGAGGATCAGGTACATCGGCATCGCGCCGAGGAAATGCAGTTCGGACGGACCGACGGCAAGGTGAAAGCTCTGCATGAACACCGAAAAGAACAGCGCGGCGAGCAGCGAGCGCAGGATCAGTTGCGGTTGCCGCAGCAGCGGCAGGGCATGACTGGCAAGCAGTCCGGTGGCTGCGATGTTGGCGGCAGCGATTTTGGCGGTGGAAACGTAACCCGGTTCGATATGCATGAAGAACTCCCCTCGTGTGCTTGGCTGGCGACCTGAAGCCGGGGAGGCAGGCGAAAGCGCGCATGGGCAGTCCATGAACGTGCGGACGGCTACGCAAAACGAATATCGAATGCGGCTGGCATGGAGGCGTACGAAGAAAATACGGCCGCGACCAAGCAGTCGGATCGAACCCTCACCCCGGGATTCACATCTCTTTCATCTCGATCGGGCCGGTCTTCTGGCTCACCATCTTCCTCATCCGCCGACCTTCCCGGGGAGAAACCCAGTGGTCATCTGTGTTGCAGCGGATTCGTCAGGCTTACAGCAGCGGGGGCTGCGCCGGAGTGGCTGAGCGCATGTGCGATCAGCGTCACCGGACTTCCCGTTTCACCCGTCATAAGACTTTATGACAAGGCACCCGGATCGAATGTGGGGCGGAGCTTAGTCGAGGTTCATGGGTATTTGCAAGCTGTCCTTACGGCAAGCGGGTGGAAGGAAGGTGTGTGGCCACCGGTGCGCTACACTGCAGCCCTGCTTGCCGGAGTCCTGATTTCATGCCTTCAAACACTGCTTCGCTCGCCTTCTCCAGCGCGGAGATCGCTGCCGTTTATCGCGTGATCGCCGAACGTCGTGACATGCGCCACTTCCTGCCGGATGCAGTCGATCCCGAAGTCCTGCGGCGACTGCTGTGGGCTGCCCACCATGCACCGAGTGTGGGTTACATGCAGCCCTGGCGCTTCATCCGCATCACCGACCCCGCCTTGCGCGAGCGCATGCACGCGCTGGTGGAGGAAGAGCGGATTGCCACTGCCGAGGCGCTTGGCGAGCGTGCGGAAGACTTCATGAAGCTCAAGGTCGAAGGCGTGCTCGACGCCGGCGAGGTACTGGTGGTCGCACTTGCCGAAGGGCGCGAGAAGCATGTGTTCGGGCGCCGGACCTTGCCCGAAATGGATCTGGCCTCAGTGGCCTGTGCGATTCAGAACATGTGGCTGGCGGCGCGCGCAGAAGGGCTTGGCATGGGCTGGGTGTCGATCTTCGATCCGGACAAGCTGGCCGCGCTGCTGTCCATGCCCGAAGGGGCCTGCCCGGTTGCGGTGCTGTGTATCGGCCACGTCGAGGCCTTTTACCCGAAGCCGATGCTCGAGATCGAAAAATGGGCCGAGCGCATGCCGATCGAGGACGTATTGTCCGAGAACGTGTGGCCATCTTCGGCTGATTGAGTACTCTCGTGCCAAAAAAGAAGGCCACCTTGCGGTGGCCTTCTTCACGGGTCAGTCGTGCAGCGCGGATCAGTGATCAGCGATTGCCGTTCCCCGTTCTGGCGGAGAACAGCGCTGCGCGCGGTGCGGTATTGCGGCGGTCGGACGGCTGCGGCGCGCGATTGCCATTCACTTCGCTGCGGCCACGGTTGCCCGCATGGTTGCCGTTGGGTTCAGGGCGGCTGGGGGCGGCGCGATTGCCGTCCACTTCACCGGCCTGGCGCGGCGCGGGACGGGCACGATTGCCGTCCGCCTCGGGGCGGGCGCGCTGCGGGCCACGGCTGCCGGGCTGGCCACCGTTTGCGGGACCACGGCCGCCGGGACGATCGCTGCGTCCGGCGGGCGCGCTGCTTCTGCGCTGTTCGTTGTTGTTACGACCGCCACCGCCTCCGCGGCGCTGCATCGGTTCGCGGCGCTGATCTTCGTCATGCGACTGCTCTGCCGTGGCGCTGGGCACGAAGCCTTCGGCGGTGGCGCGGTCGACCTTGCGGTGCATCAGGCGTTCGATTGCGGTCAGGAGCTTGAGCTCCTCGCGGTCGACCAGCGAAATCGCGTGGCCGGCAGCGCCGGCACGGCCGGTGCGGCCGATGCGGTGCACGTAGTCTTCAGGCACGTTCGGCAGTTCGAAGTTCACCACCTGCGGCAACTGGTCGATGTCGAGGCCGCGAGCGGCGATATCGGTTGCAACCAGTACTGGCAGCGATCCGTCCTTGAACTGTGCCAGCGCACGGGTACGTGCAGCCTGGCTCTTGTTGCCGTGAATCGCCGATGACTCGATGCCGTGCTTGGTCAGGTATTCGGCCAGCTTGTTGGCGCCGTGCTTGGTGCGGGTGAACACGAGCGCCTGAAACCACTGGCGCTCCTTGATCAGCCACGCCAGCAGTTCGCGCTTCTGCTTCTGCCCGATCATGTAGGCAGCCTGCTCGACGCGCTCGGCGGTGGTGTTGCGCGCAGCAACTTCGACGCAGCCGGGCTTGTGCAGCAGGCCGTTGGCCAGTTCACGAATCTCGTCGGAGAAGGTGGCCGAGAACAGCAGGTTCTGGCGCTTCTTCGGCAGTAGTGCGAGCACCTTGCGGATGTCGCGGATGAAGCCCATGTCGAGCATGCGGTCGGCTTCATCCAGGATCAGGATCTCGACGCCGGACAGATCCAGCGTGCGCTGATTGACGTGATCGAGCAGGCGGCCGGGCGTCGCCACCAGGATGTCGACCCGCTTCTTGAGGGCCGAGATCTGCGGATTGATGTTGACACCGCCGAACATCACCATCGAGGTCAGCGGCAGGTGCTTGCCGTATGTCTTGACCGATTCCTCGACCTGGGCAGCCAGTTCGCGGGTGGGCGTGAGGATGAGGCAGCGCGGGCGGCCGTTGGGGTGCGGATGTACATGCGTCTGCGACAGCAGGTGCAGCACCGGAAGGGTAAAGCCGGCGGTCTTGCCAGTGCCGGTCTGCGCTGCGGCGAGCAGGTCGCCACCGGCGAGTACCTGCGGAATGGCCTGGGCCTGGATCGGCGTCGGCGTGGTGTAGCCGGCTTCCGAAATGGCGCGCAGCAAGGGTTCTGCCAGTCCGAGACTGGCGAAGTTTGATTCTGTGTTCATGCGAGAAAATGCTCCAGCGACGGCCTGTCGTGCGCAGGGCGTACGACACCAATCGAGGCGGGCGGGATTCGTGACCTGAAATGGTCGTTGGAAAGTGCTGCGGCCGATTGGTCGGGCACGCAACAGCCGCTCACTATAGATTGTTCAGGCGCGGAAAGCGAGAATTCACTGAAATCAGAGGGTTTCTTCCCTTTGCATGAGGCTTCCTAAGCCTTTCGTTGAATATCTCCCCCTGCTGACAACGTGTATATTCAAGCCCGCCTAACGGCTGTCGCCGGAGTGTGCCCCCATGTACGTGCCTCGTTCCCGCCTGTTCGATTTGCGACCACGCCTTGCGCGTCGGCTCGGGCTGATCGCGTTTGCGGGGCTGTCGGCAGTGGGGGCGCTGATGATGCTTGCCTTCTGCGCTGTGGTGCTTGCGCTGATGCACAGCTGGCAGACCCTTAACGAGGGGGATCCACTGGCCACGGTGGCGTCGAGTCTGGCGGCGGTGTGTGCCGCGTATCTGTGCGCTCGCCTGACGACGATCTTCTACGTGCCTGCCCCCGAGCCCGAGGGCATTCTCCTGCCGCCTGATGCGGCCCCCGAGTTTTACTGCCTGATGGACGATATCGGCAGCCATCTTGGTGCCGATCCAATTGATCGTGTGTGGATCACCCGCGACCCGAACGCGACAGTGCTGCAGCGTGCGCGCTGGGGCTGCGTGGGCCGCATCGAGTCTCACCTCCTGCTGGGGCTGCCGCTGGTGCATAGCGTTTCGCGCTCGCAGCTTGCGGCGGTCATGGCGCATGAGTTCGCCCACCTTGCCCTGCAGCGCAAAGGGCTCGGAAAGCTCGGCGCACACGTGCGGGCATGGTGGTTTCGTGTGCTCGACGCAATGTGCGAGAGCATGCCCATCGTAGAAACCCTGGCCGATCGCCTCTTGCGCCGCTTCTACCGTGACATGCTGCGGCTCTCGCGCATCGAAGAGTTCGAGGCTGACGCCATTGCGGCGAAGCTGGTCGGGGCTGGGCTTCTCGGAGAGACCCTGGTCGAGGTGACGCTCAAGGAGCGCTTCCTGCGTCAGGATTACTGGCCCAAGGTCATGGCACAAAGCGAGAGCCGTGCACGACCGAGCATCCGCCCCTACCGCGAAATGGGCTTGGGTGTGGAGACCGGGTTCCTGCGGCCGGCATCGGTGCGCGCTGTCACCGCGGTGCTGCTTGATGACGAGGAAGACGTCTCCCTGCCATTTCATCCGTCGCTGCATCAGCGTCTGAGCGCGTTGAGGGTTCCGCTGCGCGCAGCCCAGGTCGACCGTCCGTCGGCCGCGAGGCATTACTTTGCGCCCCTTCTGCCATCGCTGGCGTGGGTGTTCGATCACGCATGGTGGCAGGACGTCCGTTCGGGCTGGCGCAGCCAGTACGCGCGCGCCCGGCGCAGCAGCCGTGACTAGGCGTTCGCGCGCTTGTCCAGGCTGCTGAAGCTGCCACCCGCCAGCTAAGGCGGGACGACCTGCGCCGCAGCTGCGCGCCCTCGTCGCTCTCCATCGTCGCTCTCAAAATCCACGCTGCTCGGCCAACAACGGTTTTTTTGACCGGTGTCGTCTTTGGGCGCGCGCCGGCGCGTTATGCTTTCAGCCGGAGATAACAGTAGGCCGAAGCCAAGTCCTTCGCCACAGGCGTGCAGCGTCGATGAAAAAACACATGATTGAACTGGGGAAACGACTGTTTCGGCGGTGCGCCCCCCTGCTGCCGGAGAAGTGGCGTTTTTCGGCATACAGCAAGCTCATTCGCTGCGACGCCGAACTCTCCGACAAGATGGTGTTCAAGCTGGCCGAGACGCGCGAGGAGCTCGAAGCCTGTTTCCATCTGCTGCACGACGCCTATGTCGACGCCGGCTTCATGACGGCGGACCCCTCGGCCATGCGGGTCACGGTGTATCACGCATTGCCCACGACCTCGACGCTCCTGTGTCGCTATGGAGACCGCGTGGTAGGCACGCTGTCGCTGATTCGCGAGAGCGCATTGGGTTTTCCGATGCAGCGCATCTTCGATCTGGGTGGGGTCAGGCAGGCGGGCGGGAATGTTGCCGAGGTGTCGGCGCTCGCCATCGACCGGCGTTTTCGATCGGCAAGCGGCAAGATCCTGCTGCCGCTGATGAAATTCATGTACGAGTATGCGACGCGCCAGTTCGATACCCGTCACCTCGTCATTGCAGTGAACCCGCGGCATGCCGGCTTCTACGAGTCGGTGCTGTGTTTTCGCCGTCTGGCTCAGCACACCGTGGCGCATTACGATTTCGTCAATGGCGCGCCGGCGGTGGGTGCGCACCTGGATCTCGCTGCAGCCCCGGCGGTGTATCAACGTCGCTATGGGCGGATGCCGGCGTCCAAGAATCTGTTCCGGTATTTCACCGAAACGACCGTCCCCAATATCCGCTTTCCCGAGAAGCGTTTCTATACGACGACTGACCCTGTGATGACGCCGGAGTTGATCGAGCATTTCTTCAACGTCCGCACGCGCGTGTTTGCCGGATTGCGCATGGGGGAACTGCTGCTGCTGCACTCGATTTACGACTTGCCCGAGTACAAGCGCTGTCTGCCGCTGGTGCCCGACGACACCCCGCGCTCGGAAATGCGCAGGCGCACGCACAGGCGGTTTCCGGTCATGTGTCCGGGTGAGTTCAGTGCCGGCCTGCCTGGCCTGCGTCGCCGTTATCCGCTGAAGGTGTTCGAGTGCTCGGGATCCGGCTTTCGGGTGCGATCGGAGCGCAAGCTGCCCGTTGGCGTCAGTGGCGAGGTCTCGATCGAGCTGGGTGCGTCGGACCGCAGCAGGATGAAGGTCACCATTCTTCGCCTCGGTTCGCACGACGAACGCATTGCGTTGGTTCGCATCGACCATGCAGACCTGGCCTGGCGCAAGTTTGTCAGCGCCTTGAGCCATGCGCGAACGCATGACGAACTCGAAGAGGCGACGCGCTTTATTTGAGCGGGTTCTGGGGGCGGCGCCGGCGCGCCTCGTTGAGCTGTTCGCACAGACGACTGGCGCCGTCCAGGATGCGCGGCGTATGCCGCTGGATGATCGTCGGCGGGATGAAGAACAGATTGTCGCCCGCGACAGCGGAAATGCTCGGCCAGCGGCGCCACTGATCAAGCCATTCGGGACGGGCGTCTCCCATTCCGCTGGCGACGATCGCTTCCGGATTGGCGGCCAACACCGACTCCGCGTTCACCGTCGGTGCCAGCTGGGGAAGATCGGCAAAGACGTTCTCGCCACCACACAGGCGGATGACGTCGCCAATCAGATGCTCGCCGTTGATCGTCATCAACGGGCGGTCCCAGACCTGATAGAAGGTGCGCACCGGCGGCAGCGTCGAGTAGCGGCTGCGCAGTGATGTCAGACGCGCACGGAAGCGCGCTGCTGCAGTGCGCGCTTCGGCGGATGTCCCTGCGAGTTCGCCGAAGGTCTCCAGTGCGCGTGCCACGTCGTCAAGGTTGCGCGGTTCGTTGATGAAGACCGGGATGCCCAGCGCGGACAGGCGATCGAGGTGGGCATTGCGGTTTCCGCTCTTCCATGCCACCACCAGGTCGGGTTTGAGCGCTGCAAGCGCCTCCATGTCGACGTTGGTGTAGCTGCCGACTTGGGGGAGTGCCTTGGCGGCCTCCGGGAAATCGCTGTACGACACCACGCCGACGACCTTGCTTCCGGCGCCTGCGGCAAAAAGCAGTTCGGTGAGATGTGGTGCGAGACTGACGATGCGCTGGGCCGGCTGTTTCAGGTGCAGCGCTGCACCCGTGTCATCAGTGATGCGGAGATCGGCAGCGACGGCAGCAAGACTCGATGTGGCACAGGCAACTGCGATGAGGCGTAGGGCGGTTTTCATCTTGAGAGATCCTTGATGCCCGGTGTGTCCAGGGCGTCGGCGAGTCGCTGCCAGTCGGCTTCGAGCGCAGGGAGTCCGAAGCGCAGGCTCGCCGGCGAATCGAAGTGCCGCACAAGAATGCCATGCGTGGCGAGTCGATGGCGGAGTGTGTCTGCATCGGGGTGTTCGAACCACTGAAACAGGGCTGGGCCGCGGGCGTTGCCAAAGCCGGCAGCGTGCAGCAGCGCAGCAAGGCGTTGTCCCTGCGCGAGCAATTGGGTGCGGGCGCTTTCCTGCCATGCGTGGTCGCGCAGCGCAGCCTGCGTGACGATTCGGGCAGGGCCGCTGACGGCCCATGGTCCCAGGTGCTCTGCGAGTGCTGCGCGCAGTTCCCGCGGGCCGAGTACAAAACCGGTTCTGGCGCCGGCCAGCCCAAAGAACTTTCCGATCGAGCGCAGCACCACGAGGCCGGGGCGCCCAGCCTCGGCGGCGAGACTGTTGGACGGCGCCGTATCGATGAAGGCTTCGTCGATCACCAGCCAGCCGCCACGAGACGCAAGGCGACGGTGCCACGCCAGCAGTTGCGCACGGTCGTAGTGTTCGCCCGAGGGGTTGTTCGGATTCACCAGCACGAGCACGTCGGTCGCATCGATGGCGGCGTCGATGCTGCCAACGCTCGCGTCGATCCGTTGCAGTGTGGTGCCCCGCCACGCGTGCGGGTGTTCCGCATAGGTCGGGCCGGGGATTGTGATGCGAGCCCCCGGGATCAGCGTCGGGAGCGACTGGATTGCGGCTTGCGAGCCGGCGACGGCAAGGAGTTGGTCCGTGCCGTAATAGTCCGCCGCAGCCGCTTCCAGGCCATCATCGTCTTCCGGCAGCCTGTGCCAGGCGGACAGCGGAATCTCGGGCACGGGCCAGGGCGTGGGGTTGATGCCGGTCGAGAGGTCGAGCCAGTCTTGCAGCGGGATCCCGTAGTCGCTGGCGGCGCGGCGCAGCCGTCCGCCGTGCTCAAGCATGGAGGCGTTCCAGCGCGAGGGCGATCAGGCCGGCGACGGCGAGCCACAGCAGGATGCCGCGACGGACCAGGCTGACGGCCGCGCGGATGGCGCGCGCATCGGGCGCAGTGCCTTCGCCGAGTTGAGGGCGAAGCTCTTCCTGTCCGTGGTAAATCGCTGTACCACCGAGCTTGAGATCGAGCGCTCCCGCGCCGGCGGCCATCACCGGTCCTGCGTTGGGGCTGTCCCAGGAAGGCGCCTGTCTGCGCCAGCACTCAAGCGCCTGGCGGGTACGGCCAAGCACGGCGTAGGTGAGCGCGGTGAGGCGGGCGGGAAGCGCGTTGAGGAGGTCGTCGATGCGGGCGGCAGCCCAGCCGAAACGAAGGTATTGCTGCGTGCGGTAGCCCCACATCGCGTCCAGCGTGTTGGCGAGGCGAAACAGCAGCACGCCGGGTCCGCCGGCGAGCAGAAACCAGAACAGGGCGCCGAAGACGGCGTCGTTACCGTTTTCCAGCACGGATTCCGTGCCCGCACGGGCCACGCCCTCGGCGTCGAGTACGCTGGTGTCGCGACTCACGATCCAGCTTGTACGCTGGCGTGCTTCATCCAGGTTGCCTGCCTCAAGCGGCAGGGCGATGGCCTCGGCGTGTTCGGTGAGGCTGCGTCCGCCGAGCGCGAAGTACAGCAAGGCGATGTCGACTGGCCAGTGCGCCAGCGGATGCACGTCGCGCACGAGCAGTGCCAGTCCAACCCAGGGGCCGACTGCAAGCAGCCACGCCAGCATGCCCGCCAGGCGGGACGCAGACCAGGCTCTGACCCTGGCTTCGACAGCATTCGACCAGCGCCCGAAGCCGACCAGCGGATGGTAGCGGGGCACTTCTCCAAACAGCCGGTCCAGAAGCAGGCCGGCGGCGAGTTTGAATACGATCAGCGTGAATACGGACATGGCGGAAGCGCGCCGGATTGCGGGCGCAGCGTATGCGGAAGCGGGGCTGGAGGGTACGACAAGCGATGGCAGTATGGCAAAGGCTTGTCGTCAGCGCAGCGACTTCCGGAGGGCTGCGGAGGCTTTCGAGGCGGGGCTTGAGGTGGTCTGACCGCGCAGGCCGTGCTGGCCCTGTGTCCTCAGCGCCCGTGGGGCGGGCGGGAAAGGTGAGTGTGAAAAACTTTCCGGACGGGCACGCACCTGCCCGTCCGGAAAGCAGCGGCGTTCAGCCGATCATGCCGGCGCCGACGGTGTTGTTGGTGCTTTCATCGATGATGATGAAGGCGCCGGTTGCACGGTTGGCTGCGTAACGGTCGGCAACGATAGGTTGTGCGAGCTTGAGCGTGAGGCGCGCGATGTCGTTCATGGCCAGGCTGGTGACAGGCTGCTGTTCGAGCGTGTTCACATCGAGGCGGTAGTCGATCTTGGCGATCTTGGCTTTGGCTTCGCGCGTGGTATGGCGCACGAGGTAGGTGCGGGCCGGTGACATCGGCGTCTCCGAAAGCCAGCACACGGTGGCGTCGATCTGCTTGACCGCCGCCGGTGCTTCGGCCGATTTCACGATCATGTCTCCGCGCGAGATGTCGATTTCGTCCTCGAGCAGCAGGGTGATGGACTGTTCGTGGATGGCGCGCTCAAGCTGTTCGGTGCCAATGCTGATGGCCTTGACCTTGCTGGAGGCGCCCGACGGCAGCACCGTTACCGCATCGCCGACGCGGACTTCGCCGGATTCGACACGGCCCATGAAGCCGCGGTAGTCGTGCAGTTCGGGGTTGGCCGAGTCGTGCGGACGGCAGACGAACTGCACCGGAAGGCGGAAGTCTTCGGCTTTCTCGGTGTGGGCGGCAGGGGCGGCTTCGAGAATCTCGAGCAGGGTGGGGCCCTTGTACCAGTCGAGACGCGCGCCGCGATCGACGATCATGTCGCCGGCGAGTGCCGAGATCGGGATGAAGCGCACGTCCTTGATGCCGAGCTGGGCGGCGAAGGCGAGGTAGTCAGCCTTGATGCGCTCGAAGGTGGCTTCCTCGTAGTCGACGAGGTCCATCTTGTTCACCGCGACCAGCAGGTGGGGGATGCCGACCAGGCTGGCGAGGTATGAATGGCGACGGGTCTGCGTGAGTACGCCCTTGCGTGCATCGATGAGGATGATCGCAAGGTTGGCGGTCGACGCGGCGGTGACCATGTTGCGGGTGTACTGCTCGTGTCCGGGGGCGTCGGCGATGATGTACTTGCGTGTGCCGGTGGTGAAGTAGCGATAGGCGACATCGATGGTGATGCCTTGTTCACGTTCTGCCTGCAGGCCGTCGGTGAGCAGCGAGAGGTCGACCGCGGTCATGCCGCGCTTGGCCGAGGTCTTCTCGATCGCGTTCATGGTGTCGGCGAGGATGGTCTTGGTGTCGAACAGCAGGCGGCCGATCAGGGTGCTCTTGCCGTCGTCGACGCTGCCGCAGGTCAGAAAGCGCAGCAGGCCGTTGTCGATCTCGGGCAGTTGTTCAAGTGCGGACATGGTCATTTTTCCTTCAAGCTTTCCAGAATTCGGTTGGTGCTTTGTCTTGTGCTGGTTTGTGTGTGCTGCTAATTCGCCGGGGCTGCATGAGGCATTCGTTCTGAAGGCTGCGGAACTCGCCCTGCGGGCTCGGACAGTCCTCGCCTTCGCCACGAATGCCTCACACATCCCCGGCTCTTGTCCGGATGGATCCGCAGTCAGAAGCGTCCTTTGCAGGGAGGCTGCGGTGCGTCGAGTGAGCCTTTGCTCCCGCTGCCTCTAACCCTGTTCATGCACACACGTTCAGGTGGTGTGCTGGGTGTTTGTGCAGAGGGCGAGGACTGTCCGAGCGCAGCGAGTTCCGCAGCCCTCGGAGCAAACACCCAGTGCGCCACCCCGGCACGACACGCAACTCACAAAGAACAAGCAACAAGCAACAAGCAATAAATCAGAAATACCCTTCCTTCTTGCGCTGCTCCATCGAGGCCTCGGAGGTCTGATCGTCCATTCGCGTCGCGCCACGCTCGGTAATCGTCGTGGTTGCGGTCTCGGCAAGAATCTTCTCCACCGTGTCCGCGTCGGACTCAACCGGCGCCGTGCAGGTGATGTCACCCACGGTGCGGAAACGCACGAGCACTTGTTCGATCTTGTCGCCAGGCTTGGCCGGGGTCACGTCGGTCACCGGCTGCATCAGCCCGTTCTTGCGCACCACCGGGCGGGTGTGGGCGAAATAGATCGACGGCAGCTCAAGCTGCTCGCGGGCGATGTATTGCCACACGTCGAGCTCGGTCCAGTTGCTGATCGGGAAGGCGCGGATGTTCTCGCCCTTGTGCGATCGCGCGTTGTACAGGTTCCACAGCTCAGGGCGCTGGTTCTTCGGGTCCCACTGACCGAACTCGTCGCGGAAGCTCACGATCCGCTCCTTCGCCCGGGCCTTCTCCTCGTCGCGGCGGGCGCCGCCGATACACGCATCGAAACCGAATTCCTCGATGGCTTCGAGCAGCGTGACCGACTGATGCTTGTTGCGCGACTCATCGGCCGACTTCAGCACCACGGTGCCGCGCGCCATCGAATCCTCGACCGAACGCACGATCAGGCGCTCGCCCAGTTCGGCGGCGCGCTTGTCGCGGAAGTCGGTCACTTCCTTGTAGTTGTGGCCGGTGTCGATGTGCATCAGCGGAAAGGGGAAGCGACCCGGGCGGAAGGCCTTCTCGGCCAGGCGCAGCAGGCAGATCGAATCCTTGCCGCCGGAAAACAGCAGCACCGGGTTCGCGCACTGGCCAGCCACCTCGCGCAGGATGTGGATTGCCTCTGCTTCAAGCCAGTCGAGGTGGGAGAGCGTCTGTTTGGTGAGAGTCGACATCGTTGCCTTACCGTTTCGAGAGTTGAGCGCCGTCCGTCATGCGCAGGGCCCGCAGGGCGGCGCGCAGACCTGCACGGATTGCGAGGAAGCGTTGCTTCAGGGTGACGGAGAACATGTTCAGTCCTTTTTCACGTGAAGGCCGCATTCCTTGGAGGTGGGGTCTTCCCACCACCAGCGTCCGGCCCGGACGTCCTCGCCCACGGCAACGCCGCGGGTGCAGGGGGCGCAGCCGATGCTCGGGAAGAACTGGTCGTGCAGCGCGTTATAGGGCACTTCGTTCAGGCGCAGATAGGCCCAGACCTCGGCCTCGGTCCAGTCGGAGAGCGGATTGAGCTTCTCCAGACCATTGCCGGCGTCGAATTCGCGCAGCGGCAGACCGCTGCGGGTCGTGGACTGGGCGGCGCGCTGACCGGTCACCCATGCCTTCTTGCCCGCCAGTGCCCTGCGCAGGGGCTCGACCTTGCGCACCTGGCAGCAGGCCTTGCGCAATTCGACGGAGTCGTAGAAGGCGTTGATGCCCTCGGTGCGAACGTAGTGTTCAACCGCGGTAGCATCGGGAAAGAACACCTTGAGGCGAGTGCGATAGCGCTGCTCGACCTCGCCCATCAGCTTGTAGGTTTCGGCGGGCAGGCGTCCGGTGTCGAGCGAGAAGATTTCGACCTGCAGCTTGCGGCTGAGGATGATGTCGGTGAGCACCATGTCTTCGGCGCCAAAACTGTTGGCGAAGGTCACTTCGCCTTCGCTGCCGAGTTCGGCCACCACCGCCTGCAGCAGGTCAACGACCGCAGCGGTCTTGGCTACGACGCTTTCGCGCAGTTCCGGGGTGAGTTCGGGGTGGGTGGCCGGGTTGCGCGGTGCGCCACCGGTGCCGGGCCGCAGCATGGAGACGCTTGCGTTCATGCGGCCACCTTGCGCGCCAGTCGGCGGAACAGGGGCTCCGCACGATCCACTGCACCCTGGTAGGGCTCGGTGAAATCCCTGAAGCTCTCCAGTGCGATCTTGAGCTGCTCGGGCGTGTATCGACCGGCGGCCGGCTGCAGCGCATCGAAACCGCAGCGGGTCAGGAAGAAGAACTGGTCGCGCAGCACTTCGCCGATGGCACGCAACTCACCGCCATAGCCGTGGCGGGCGCGCAGCAGGGTGGCGATGGAGTAGCCGCGACCGTCTGCAAACTTGGGGAAGTCGACCGCGATCAGCTGCAGCCGCAGCAGGTCGTCGGCAAGGGCTGCGGGGTCTTCGGTGCCGGCGAGCCACACGCCCAGCACGCCGGCCTCAGCCTGGGCGCCAAGCGCATCGCGGCGTGCGAGCCAGACTGCGAGCGGCACGATCACACGGCCGGCGGGCAGTTCCACGGTGGCTGCCTCCTCGCCCTCGGCGAGGCGGAGCACGGTCCAGTCGTCCTCATGGACGACGCCATTCTTGATGATCTCAGACATGGGCTTGCTTCCTTTCTTCGCGGTCTGCATAGACCTGCGTCTTGAACGGTTCTGCGCCGACACGGCGCACCGTATCGATGAAGCGCTCGTCGTCGTGGCGGTTGGCGGTATAGGTCTGCACCAGCGAGCTGACGACGTCCGGCATTTCGTCTGCGGCGAAGGACGGGCCGATGACCTTGCCGAGCGAGGTGTCGTTGCCCTGGTCGCCACCGATGCTTACCTGGTACCACTCCTGGCCGTTCTTATCCACGCCGAGCACGCCGATGTGGCCGACGTGGTGGTGGCCGCAGGCATTCATGCAGCCGGAGATGTTGATCTCGATCTCGCCGATGTCGTGCAGGTAGTCGAGGTCGTCGAAGCGGGCCTGGATGGCGTTGGCGATCGGGATCGACTTGGCATTGGCCAGCGCACAGAAATCGCCGCCGGGACAGGCGATGATGTCGGTCAGCAGGCCGATGTTCGGGGTGGCGAGACCGGCCTCGCGCGCGCCCTCCCAGACGGCGAACAGGTCCGACTGCCGGACGTCGGCCAGCACCATGTTCTGCTCGTGGGTGACACGGACTTCGCCGAAGCTGAAGGCGTCGGCAAGCGCGGCCACGCTGTCGAGCTGATCGGCGGTGATGTCGCCCGGCGCAATGCCGGGCTTCTTCAGCGACAGCACCACGCTGGCGTAACCAGGCTGCTTGTGAGCGCGCACGTTGCGTCTGGCCCAGGCTGCGAAAGCCTTGTTTGCCGCGAGCTGGGCGGTGTAGCCCGCGTCGGATGCCGGCAGCGTCTCGTAGGACGGATCGACGAAGTGGTCGGCGACACGGTGCACTTCTTCCACGGTCAGCGTCGCCGGGCCGTCCTTGAGGTGAGCGAACTCCGCCTCGACCTGGCTGCGGAAGGCGTCGATGCCAAGGGCCTTCACCAGGATCTTGATGCGGGCCTTGTAGGCATTGTCGCGGCGACCATTGAGGTTATAGACGCGCAGGATGGCCTCGCAGTAGCTGAGGATGTCCTGCCACGGCACGAAGGACGAGATCTCTTCGCCGATGATCGGCGTACGGCCAAGGCCGCCCCCAACCAGCACGCGAAAGCCGATCGTGCCTTCGGCATTGCGCTTGAGGTCGAGGCCGATGTCGTGCACCTGGATGACTGCGCGGTCTTCCTTTGCACCGTTGACGGCGATCTTGAACTTGCGTGGCAGAAAGGCGAACTCGGGGTGGAAGGTGCTCCACTGGCGCACGATCTCGCACCACGGACGCGGATCGATCTCCTCGTCGGCTGCGACGCCCGCAAAGGGGTCGGAGGTGACGTTGCGGATACAGTTGCCCGAGGTCTGGATAGCGTGCATCTGCACGGTGGCCAGCTGGGCGAGGATCTCAGGCACATCTTCCAGCTTGGGCCAGTTGAACTGCATGTTCTGGCGCGTGGTGAAGTGGCCGTAGCCGCGGTCGTAGGTGCGCGCGATATGGCCGAGCATGCGCACCTGGTCGGCGCGCAGATTGCCGTAGGGCACGGCGATACGCAGCATCGGTGCGTAGCGCTGGATGTAGAGGCCGTTCTGCAGGCGCAGCGGGCGGTATTCGTCCTCGCCAAGTTCGCCTGCCAGATAGCGTTGCGTCTGATCACGGAACTGGGCAACCCGTTCATCCACAATGCGCTGATCGTATTCGTCGTATTGGTACATCACGTCTCTCTGGTTGCGGTCGGCGCCACCTCTGCGGGGCCGGCCTTGCATCTGATTTACGAGCGCCCGGCGGATGCGCCTGCAGGTGGGCTCATGTTGCGTTGCATCGTAGTCGGGATGTTTAGGTTCATAAAGGGGGTTTGCGTTAGACTTTAAGAAGAATTGGTTATTTAGAGAATGCCATGAACCTGCAGCAACTGCGTTACATCCATGAAGTGGCCCGGCGTGGTCTCAACGTTTCCGATGCCGCTGATGCCCTGTTTACCTCGCAACCCGGCGTCTCCAAGCAGATCCGCCTGCTCGAGGCCGAACTCGGCATCGAGATCTTTGCGCGTCATGGCAAACGTCTGGTAGCGGTGACCGAGCCTGGTCGGGCCGTGCTGGGCATTGCCGAGCGCATGCTGGCCGACATGGACAACCTGCAGCAGGTCGGCCAGGAGTTCGCCAACGAGCATGCGGGCAGTCTCTCGATCGCGACCACGCACACTCAGGCGCGCTATGCCTTGCCGCGGGTGATCCGCGACTTCATGCGCCGCTACCCGCAGGTCAAGCTCTCGCTGCACCAGGGCAACCCCCGCCAGGTGTGCGAGATGGTGCTCGACGGCACGGCCGACATCGCGCTCGCGACCGAGGCCATCTCGGAATACGACGAACTCGTGATGCTGCCCTGCCACCAGTGGAACCGCTGTGTGGTCGCCGCGCCCCGGCACCCTATCCTGAAGGAGCAGCCGCTGACGCTTGAGGCGATTGCCCGTTACCCGCTGATTACCTATGACGACGCCTTCACCGGACGTGGCCAGATCAACAAGGCATTTCTCGGGCGTGGTCTCAAGCCCAATCTGGTGCTGACCGCAATCGACTCCGATGTGATCAAGACGTATGTGGCGATGGACCTCGGGATCGGCATCCTCGCGCGCATGGCCTACGACCCCGCAGTCGACCGCGATCTCGGCATGATCGACGCCGCCCACCTGTTCGAATCCAGCACCACCCGCATCGGGCTGCGCCGTCGCGCCTGGCTGCGCGGTTATGTGTACGCCTTCATCGAGGGCTTCGCGCCCCACCTCACGCGACGCATGGTCGAAACGGCCTTGAGTGGCACGGCGGACAACTACCAGCTCTAGGAGGCGATCTCCCCGAAGCGCTCCGCTGCCGCGCTCGCCAGGCAGAGCATCAGCGCGACACGTGCTTTCGAGGGCGACAGCGTGCCCGCGTTGAGCAGGCCCGCGGGGCCATGGCCCGCACCGACGCTCCCCTGTGCAACCCGGCTGGCGCGAACCACTGCGCAGCCGTTCGCGATTGCGCGTTCGACCGCCGGCAGCCAGCTGTCGGGCAGGCTGCCGTGGCCCGCACAGGCCAGCACGGCACCGCGCAGCCCGGCGTCGACCGCGGCGTCGAGGAGCATGGGCGAGGCGCCGGCCGTGAGGTAGAAGACTTCCACCGCGAGCGGCCAGCGCGCAGCGTCGACGGCTGCCAGGGGCAGCACGCCACGGTCGAACCCAGGGGACGGGCGGTGCAGACGCGGCGGATTGGCCCAGCCCAGCGCACCGGTTTCGGGGCTGCCGACGCCTTCCACGGCCCGCGTGTGCCACTTGCTCACCTCCCGCGCTGCGAAGACGCGGTCGTTGACGGCGACCAGGGTGCCGAGACCGCGAAATTCGGCGGATCCGGCCACGCTGACGGCAGCGAAGAGATTCATCGGCCCGTCCGCAGAGAGTGCGGTGGCCGGCCGCATGGCGGCGGTCAGAACCACCGGCTTGTCTGTGCCAAGGGTCAGATGGAGGAAGAAGGCCGTCTCCTCCAGCGTGTCGGTGCCGTGGGTGATGACGATGCCGTCGATGTCGCGCTGCTCGGCGAGGCTTTGCACGCGCTGCGCCAGGGCAAGCCAGTGCGCGGGGGTCATGTCCTTGCTGTCGAGCGCGAACAGCGTTTCGGGCCGGATGTCGGCGATCGCTTCGAGGCCGGGAACGGCTTCGAGCAGCGCCGCGACCTTGATCGCGCCGGCCGCATAACCCGTGGTGTCGCTTGCCGACGCTGCCGCGCCTGCGATCGTGCCACCGGTGGCGATCAGTGCAATGCTGGGCTTGTGGTTCATTCGAGTGGTTCGTCGTTGGGGTTTCTGAACAGTGCCCGCATGGCATCGGACAGTGGAAATTCAAGATTCAGACCGTGCGCGGGAATGGGCTGTGTAAACCATTGAGCATAGAGCCCTTCCGCTTCGCCACTGCGCATGCTCGCGACGATTGCCTCATCCACGACGCGCTTGAAGGCGAGATCGCCCTTTTTCAGCATGCAGGCGTAGGCCTCGAAGGATTTCGGTTTGCCGGTGACGTGCCAGTCTGCGGGCCTTGCCGCCTTGGCGCGGGCACCGTACAGAAGCGCGTCGTCCATCATGTAGGCGCTCGCGCGCCCGGCTTCCAGGGTGGCGAACGCGTCGTCGTGGTCGCGTGCCGACAGTATCGTCATCGCGGTCTCGCGTTCGGCGTTGAGCCGATACAGCAACTGGTCTGACGTTGTGCCGGCGGTGGTTACCACGCGCTGGCCGCCAAGATCATCGAAATCGTGAATCTTGCTGTTGCTGCGGGTCAGGAGCCGGGTGCCGGCGATGAACAGGGTGTTGGAAAAGGTCGCGAGGCGCTCGCGGTCCCGATTGTGCGTCGTCGACCCGCACTCGAGGTCGATGCGCCCGCTGTCGACCAGCAGGAAGCGATTCTGCGAAGTGATCGGCACCAGCCTGATCTCGAGCTTCTTCAGACCGAGGTGACGCTGCACTGCTTCCACGATTCGAAGCGCAAATTCGTGCGAGTAGCCCTGGACCTTGCCGTTTGCGTCGAGGTAGGAAAATGGCGCAGAGGATGCGCGGTAGCCAAGGTGGATGACGCCCTCGGCCCGAATGCGATCGAGCGTGCCGGGCGCAGCAAGGGATGTCGTAGCCGCGAGAAGCGCGCCCAGGAAAAGGGCAAGCCGGAAGAAACGGTTCATGCGATCGGGTCGGTTCGGGTGGGTCTGCAGTGTAGCCGCTCGCGGGCGAAGCTCGAAATGCGCCCAGCTCACTCCCTGAACGCAATGATGCGACGTTCGCGTTCCTGCTCGAGCAGGCGGGCGGCAGCATCGGAGGGCACGCCAAGCGTTTCGAGTACCGATCCCGCGAGCTTGAGGCTCGACTCCAGCGTTTCCGGCACCACCGAACTGGCGCCGGCCTCGCGCAGAGCCAGCGCATGTTTTTCGTCGCGCGCACGGGCGATGATGCGGATGTGCGGCATGGTCTGGCGTACGCCCTTGACCGCATGGATGGCGGCGGCGACATGGTCCATCGTCAGCACCACCGCCTGCGCCCGATCCAGGCGCAGGCGGCGCAGCAGTTCGGGCCGGCTTGCATCGCCGTAGATGACCGGCACGCCATCCTTGCGTTGCCGTGCGACGAGTTTGGCGTCGCTCTCGATGGCCAGATGCGGCACGCCCTGTTCGGCCAGCAGCTGCCCCACCATCTGCCCGACGCGGCCATAACCGGCGATGATGACGTGGCCGCGCATCTCACCGAATTCGTCGGTATCGAGCGTTTCGCGCTGAACCTGACGGCGCTCGAAATGGGCGCCGATCATGCTTCCAAGGCGAGCCACGAGCGGGGCTGCAAGCATGCTCAGGCCGACCACCAGAAGCATGAACTGCCCTGTGTCGCGCGGCAGGACGTTGAAGGACAGCGCCAGTCCGATCACGATGAAGGCGAACTCGCTGCCCTGACCGAGCAGCAGTCCGCCCTCGGCCGCACGTCCCCAGGTGAGACCGAACGCGCGCAGCAGAAAGAAGATGATGGCGCCCTTGATCAGGATCAGTCCGACCACCGACAGTGGCGTCCACAGTGGCTCCGCGACCAGGGCGCGGAGGTCGATGCCCATGCCGACCGAGAGGAAGAAGAGACCCATCAGCAGGCCCTTGAAGGGCTCGATGGTGACCTCGACCTCGTGTCTGAATTCGGTTTCTGCAATGATCAGGCCCGCCAGCAGCGCGCCCAGCGCCATCGATAGTCCTGCGGCCCAGGTAAGCGCTGCAACGCCCAGGGTGGACAGCAGGGTGAGCGCCATGAAGGTGTCGGGCTGGCGGTTTGCCGCAATCTGGTGGAATACCGGGCGCACCACCCGGCGTCCGACAAGGTAGATCACCCCGACCGTCACCAGTCCTTTGATCGCAGCGGTGCCGAGCAGCATGCCGAAACTGCCGCCGCCGTCGTTGGCGCCAAGGATGCTGATCAGGACAAGCAGCGGCACCACGGCCAGATCCTGCAGCAGCAGGATGGCAAAGGCCGCCTGGCCGAGCGGCGTGCCCAGTTCGCGGCGCTGGATCAGCAACTGCATCACGATGGCGGTGGACGAGAAGGCCAGTGCAAGGCCGAGCACGACTGAGGCTTCTGTACCGTGCTCGAATCCGATCGCCACCACGACGATTACGAGCGCCGTGATCCCGACCTGCATGCTGCCAAGACCGAACACCAGCTTGCGCATCGACCACAGGCGGTCGATCGACATCTCGAGCCCGATCATGAACATGAGGAAGATCACCCCCAGTTCGGCAAGCGTCTCGACGTCGTCCTGGCGCGAAAAGGTGACGTAACTCAGCCACGGCGTTGTTTCGCTGAAACTCGCCAGTCCGTAGGGGCCGAGCAGTGTTCCCACGGCCAGGAAACCGAGTACCGGGTTGATGCGCAGTCGTGCCAGGAGCGGAATCAGGATTCCCGACAAGGCGAGGAAGAGGATGGTCTCCTTCAGGAACGGGAAGGCGGCGTGTGCTTCCATGAATGTGCTGCGACTTTTGTCGTTGGTATGCCCCGCAGTGTAATGCAAGCCCGCCATGTGCCGGGGCGCGGGTGTGTGGAAACGCAGGCCGGGCACTCGCGTGTCAGGGAATTGCCGTCGTTATTGCTTATTACGTTAATGCTGTTTGTGCGCCGTAAGCGTCGTTCAAATGCAGAGTTGCGGCGTCAGAGGGAGGATTTAACGGCTTTTCTGGTGCTTTTTGCATATATTGAGGGCCTGATACATCTTGCTCCGGACGCCCTGCGAGTCATGAACAGCCGATATTCCCGCTCCATTCGAATTGCCGCTCTGCCGCTGCTTCTGGCGCTTGCACTTCCGGTTCAGGCGGGCACGGTCGAGGCCAGTCGTTACTACGAGGACGGCCTGTCCCGCTACAGCAAGCAGGATCTGCCGGGGGCGATCATCCAGCTCAAGAACGCGTTGCAGCAGGATCGAAACATGCTCGCCGCACATCTGCTGCTGGCGAAGGCCTATCTTGCCGACGGTGACGTTGGGCCGGCCGAGGTGGCATTCCGGGAAGCGCTTAAGCTGGGGGTGAATCGTGCCGAAGTGGCAGTGCCGCTGGGGCGCATCTATCTGATGCAGGGCAAGCCGCAGGTGCTGATCGACGCGATTCCTGCCGATGGTCTGCCTGCTGTGACGCGGCTGGAGGTCCTGGTGCTGCGAGGCGAGGCCTACGCTGCGCTGGGCAAGTCTGCCGAGGCCACAAGCGCCTTCGCCGATGCACGTGCGATCGACCCTGCTTCTGTCGTGCCACTGGTGGCTGAAGTGCCCGTTCTGATCGCTGCGGGCAAGGGGGGCGAAGCCCGTGACATGGCAAACCGTGCGGTTGAACTGGCGCCCGACAGCGCGGAGGCACTGAATGCACGTGCCTCGGTTGCACATGCCGCGGGAGAACTGGCGGATGCGCTCAGGGACTACGAACGGGCGATTGCGGTCCAGCCCGACCACCTGGATGCGCGCGTCGCGCGAGCGGGCATCCTGATTGACCTTGGTCGCGACCCGGAGGCAGACAAGGACCTCACCGCACTTGCGGCGTTTGCGCCGTCGGAGCCGCGTGTTGCGTATCTGCGCGCGCTGCTTGCCGGCCGGCGGGGTGATTCCCAGGCTGCCGCCTCGCATCTCGAGAATGTCGCAAGGCTGGTCGATGCGCTGCCAGTGGAATGGGTTGCCGGCCAGGAGCAGCTGCTGATGACTGGCGCGCTGGCGCATCACGCCGGGCGCCAGTATGAAAAGGCTCGCAAGTACCTTGATGTGCTGACGTCGCGCTATCCGCGCAACATGGGCGCGCGCAAGCTGCTTGCTGCCGTTTATGTCGATACTGCTGATTATCCACGCGCGATAAGCCTGCTGGAGCATGTGCTGCGGTCGCAATCCGACGATCCCCAGGCATTGCACCTGCTCGGCCGGGCCTATCTCGGCCAGCAGCGCTATTCCAAGGCTTCCGGCCTGCTCGAACGCGCACTTGCACTTGGCGGCAGCGATGCGGGTTTGCGTGCCTCCCTGGGGTTCAGCCAGCTGGGTGAGGGCAAGTCGGACGCTGCGGCCGGGAATCTGCAGGCCGCGTTCGACAAGGCGCCCGGTGACCTTACGCTCGCAATGCCGCTTGCCAACCTGTACATGCGCCAAGGCGACATCAAGATGGCGCTCACCGTTGCGCAGCGTCTGAATGACGCCCTTCCGCGCAACCCGGCGGCGCTCAACCTGCTGGGGGTCGTGAAAGGGGCGAGCGCAGACCTTGCCGGCGCGCGTCGCGCCTATACCGAGGCCCTGCAGCACGATGCGGGCTTCATGTCCGCACGCCTGAATCTTGCGCGCCTCGATGTTGAGGAGGGGCGTTTCGCCGAAGCCAGGAAAGCCTACGCCGACATGCTTCGTGCCAACAGGCGCGATGCGACCGCAATGTACGAATCAGCCTTGCTCGAGCGGCGTGCGGGACGGCTCGACGAGGCGCTGCGCTGGAGCGAAAAGGCCGCAGCAGAGCAGCCCGGTGACCCGAGAATCGGCCTGGGTCTGATCGAGATGCGCTCGGCCAAGGGCGACAAGCTGGGCGCTCGCGATGCCGCACGGGCGCTCTCGGTCCGGCAGCGCGACGACCTGGGTGTGCTCGAAGCGCTTGCGCGCACCGAGATCGATGTCGGTGCGCACAAGGATGCGCAGCAGGTGCTCAAGGACATGACGCGCCTGGCCGAATACGATCCGGCTGCGCTGGTCAGGGTTGGCTATCTGCAGCTGGCGGCGTCTGACCTCAGCGGTGCAGCCTACAGCGCACAAAAGGCCCTTCAGGGGCGGGCGAAGGATGTGGGCGCAATGATCCTCGCGACCGAGGCTGCCCTGGCTGCCAAGGACTTCGACGGGGCGGAAAAACGGGCCGCCGCGCTGCGCGCCGCACATCCTTCTAACGCAAAGGGGTTTCTGCTGACGGGAGACATCGCGCATGCGCGCAAGGACTTCAAGACCGCGGCCAGTGCGTATCGGCAGGCATTCGCATTGGCGCCGTCGACCGAGTCAGTGCTGCGGCAGGTCAACGTCTTCATCGCACAGCGTGATCCAAAAGGCGGAATTCCTCCCCTCCTGCAGTGGCTCAAGACGCACCCGGACGACGACCTGGCCAGACGTGCGCTGGCCGACCTTCATGCGCAGGCGCGAGACTGGTCCGCAGCGAAAGCCGAGTACATGAAACTCGTGAACAAGGGCGTTGCCGATGCCGGCGTTTATAACAACCTTGCCAATGTCCTGATCGAGTTGCGCGACCCGGCCGCAGTCTCGATGGCCGAGCAGTCGGTCGCCCGTGCGCCGGAAAGCGGAAGTGCGCGCGATACGCTGGGCTGGGCGCTCGCGAGCCAGAAACGCTTCGAAGAGGCATTGCCCCATTTGCGTGAGGCCCGTCTGCGCATGCCCGACAGCGCGGATATCAAGTGGCACCTCGGCTACGTGCTGGCACAAATGGGAAGGCAGTCAGAGGCACGGCGGGAACTCGAATCGGCCCTCGCGAACGGGCGCTTCTTTGACGGTGAAACCGAGGCGCGCGAATTGCTCCGTAACGTGAGCCGCTAGCAGTGAGTGAAAGTGTCGAGTATTTTTACATTTGCGTTTTTATCGCGTTTTGTAGTGAATTTAAGTTGTTGAAAAGTATAAGAATCTGACTTTTGGCGCGATTTTTGCTCAAAATAGCCAAAATGCAGAGGGGTTCAAAATGAAAAAATACACCGCAGTTGCGCTTCTTGTGTCGGGGCTGTCGGCCTTCAGTGGCGCGGCGTCGGCCGCCTGGAACTGGGATCTGAGTTGCGGAACTTTTGCCTGCAGCCAGACGACCTCCGCTTCGCAAACGAGTAATCCCGTGGGGGGGCCGTCTGTCACGGTCACAGGCTGGAGCGGCACCAATTCGGGCAGCGCGCTTGCTCAGGGCTACATCGAGAGCTGGAATGGGGTCGGAGTTCAGTACAGTGGCGAGTCGTCTGCGAGTCCGAATCATGCGATGGACAATAAGGACAAGTTTGAATCCGTGCTGCTGGATTTCGGCGCGGATGTCCAGCTTGATTCCGTTGGCTTGGGTTGGGTATACAACAACGATAGCAGGCGCTCTGACTTCTTCGTTCTTGCATACACCGGAACAACCGCATTCAGCGGCGACCTGACGGGCAAGAGCTATTCGGACCTGCTTTCGCTTGGCAGTGGATGGACGCTGGTCGGAAACTATGGCGGTAGCGGTCAGGGAGGCTATACGCTGAGTCCCGGCGCGACCTATTCCAGTTTCTGGCTGATCGGTGCAGGCGCGGTGAGCGGCACCTCGGTCGGGTATGGCAGCAACAACTATTACGACTACATGAAGGTCGCCAGTGTCGGGGGGAGCGCGAAGCCGCCGTCGCATGACAACAAGGTTCCCGAGCCGGGCTCACTCGCGCTGGCAGGGCTCGGTGTGCTGGGTTTGATCGGCATGCGCCGCCGCAAGTCCGAACGCTGAGTTGAGCAATGCTTCATCCGGAACGGCGCCATCCCGGCGCCGTTTTTCGTGGACTCAGTCTGCGGTCTGCTCGCCTTCCTCCTGTTGCTGCAGCATCCACATCTGCGCATAGGCGCCCGCGCGCGCCAGCAGTGCGCCATGCCTGCCGCGCTCCACGATGCGGCCCTGATCAAGCACGATGATCTCGTCGGCGTTCATGACCGTCGATAGCCGGTGTGCGATGACCAGTGCGGTGCGTCCGCTTGCGGCCAGTTCGATCTGCGCCTGTATGGCTTTTTCCGTTTTCGAATCGAGGGCCGAGGTGGCTTCGTCGAAAATCAGGATCGCAGGGTTCTTGAGCAGGGCGCGGGCGATGGCGACGCGCTGCTTTTCGCCGCCCGAGAGCTTCAGTCCGCGCTCGCCCACACGTGTTTCGTAGCCGTCGGGCAGGCGCTGGATGAATTCGGTCAGCTGGGCTGCGCGCGCGGCGGCGTCGACCTCTTCGCGGCTTGCGCTTGGTCGGCCGTACTGGATGTTGTAGAACAGCGTGTCGTTGAACAGCACCGTGTCCTGGGGAACGATGCCGATCGCCGCGTGCAGGCTGTCCTGGGTGAGCTGGCGCAGGTCGTGGCCATTGACGCGGATCGCGCCCGACTGCACGTCGTAGAAGCGGTACAGCAGGCGCGCAAGCGTCGATTTGCCCGATCCCGAGTGTCCGACGATGGCGACCGTGCGCCCTGCGGGGACTTCGAAGTCGAGGTCGTGCAGGATGGGGCGCTTGGCATCGTAGGCAAAGCCGACGTGCTCGAAGCGAACGCTCGCCGGACCGGGGGGCAGGGTGAGTGCGTCAGGTGCGTCGGCGATCTCCTGGTGCTCGTGCATGAGTCCGAACATGCGCTCGATGTCGGTGAGTGCCTGGCGCAGTTCGCGATACATCATCCCGAGGAAATTGAGCGGGATATAGAGCTGGATCATGAAGGCATTGACCAGCACGATGTCGCCGATGGTCATCTCGCCGCTGGCAACCCGGCTGGCGGCCTGCCACATCATCGCCGTCACTCCGACCGCAATGATTGCCGCCTGTCCGACATTCAGTCCCGACAGCGAGTACTGGTTGGTGATCTGCGCCGAGGTCCATTTGGCGAGTTCCTGATCATAGCGGGCGGCCTCGTAGGCTTCGTTGTTGAAGTACTTCACCGTTTCGTAGTTGATCAGGCTGTCGATGGCGCGCGCATTGGCGGCCGAGTCGAGTTCATTGGCCTGTCGCCGCAGCGCTGTCCGCCAGTTGGTGACCTTGACCGTGAATACGATATAGGCGGTCAGGGTTGCGAGCGTGATGAGCGCAAATACGGCGTCGTACTCCACCAGCAGGATGCCCATGACGAGGCCGATTTCGACCAGCGTGGGGAGGATCGAGTACAGGGTGTAGCTGATCAGGGAGTTGATGGAGCGGGTGCCGCGTTCGATGTCGCGGGTGAGGCCGCCGGTCTGGCGCTCGAGATGGAAGCGCAGGCTGAGGGCATGCAGATGACGGAACAGTTGCAGGGTGATCTCGCGTACAGCCTGCTGCGTGACACGTGCAAACACGATCTGCCGCAACTCGGTGAACAGCGACGTGGAAAAGCGCAGCACGCCGTAAGCCAGCAGCACCGCTGCCGGAACCACGATGAGGGCCTGCCCATCGGTCAGTGTCAGTGCGTCGATCAGATGCTTGAAAGTGATCGGAACGGTGACGTTGGCGCCCTTGGCTGCCAGCAGGCACGAAAGGGCAAAGATCACCCGGTACTTGTACGCCCAGATGAAGGGCATGAGATTCTTGATCGTCTGCCAGTCCCTGCGTTCGCCGGTTTCGGGGGCGGGGAGGGCGGTCGCGGAGGCGCGTCTCATTGAATGGGGCAGTCCTGTTGTGTGATCGGGAGGGCGCGACTACAGCGTGTGATCGTCCAGCGCGAGCCTTGCGGCCAGCCCGATGAAGAGCACGCCCGCCATGCGCTCGAGCCAGATGCTGGCCCGTCCATGGCGCGCCAGCGCCCTGCCGAGTGTCCCTGCTGCGTATGCAATCGCACCGAACACGAAGATGGTCTGTAACGCGAAGACCGCGCCGAGCGCGATCATCTGTGCGGTTGCGCCGCCGTCCTCCGCGCGCACGAATTGTGGCAGGAAAGCGAGGAAGAAGAGCGCGACTTTCGGATTGATGGCGTTTGCAATGAAGCCCCTGCGCACCTGGCTCGCCCATGGGGCGGGCGTGCCGTCGCCGTTGCGCACGACCTGCGCAACACGTGCGTTGAGCAGGGTCTGGATGCCGATCCAGCACAGATAGCCGGCACCCGCCAGTTTGAGGGCGGCAAACACGGTCGGAGACGACGCCAGTGCCGCACTCACGCCAAGCGCTGCCCACAGCGTATGTGTGAAGCACCCCAGCGCGCATCCCACCGCGATGCCGAACCCGGCGGCGCGGCCGCGCGCAAGGCTCTGCCCCAGGACCATGAGGTTGTCTGGCCCGGGAGCGAGCGTAATGAGGACAGAGACGGCGAGAAAGGCGGCAAGGGTGTCAAAGGCGGGCATGGGTTGTTCCTGTTCGATCGAGTCATTCTGTTGGTCGCCGGAGTCCTGCGTCAATCCGGTACGAAGAACGCGTCGGCGAACGGCAGATGTCCGCAGAGCGTCTATTTCAAACTTTTTTTGCAGAATGGTTTGACAAGCCGGGAAACCGCCACTATAGTGCGTGGCTTCGCGCTTGGAGGGGTTCCCGAGCGGTCAAAGGGATCAGACTGTAAATCTGACGGCTCTGCCTTCGAAGGTTCGAATCCTTCCCCCTCCACCAAGCACATTTCGTTGTGCTGTTGTAGATTGCGGCACGCGAAGCGGTTGTAGTGAGTCAGCTGGCGTTTGGCATGTGCGGGTGTAGCTCAATGGTAGAGCAGAAGCCTTCCAAGCTTATGACGAGGGTTCGATTCCCTTCACCCGCTCCAGCAGTTTGTTGTAGTACAGGTTTCGGCGCCCTTGTAGCTCAGTGGTAGAGCACTCCCTTGGTAAGGGAGAGGCCACGTGTTCAATCCACGTCAAGGGCACCACATCTATCTGCCTCGTCAAGCGTGACGGTGTCGGAGTCATCGCTTCGAAATTTCTGATTCTGATTAAAAGGTATCGATATGGCTAAGGGTAAGTTTGAGCGTACGAAGCCGCACGTAAACGTTGGCACCATTGGTCACGTTGACCATGGCAAGACCACGCTGACGGCGGCAATTACGACGATTCTGTCGAAGAAGTTCGGTGGCGAGGCCAAGGACTATGCGTCGATCGACAGCGCGCCTGAAGAAAAGGCACGCGGTATCACGATCAACACCGCACACGTCGAGTACGAAACCGAGAATCGTCACTACGCTCACGTTGACTGCCCGGGTCACGCTGACTACGTGAAGAACATGATTACCGGTGCTGCGCAGATGGACGGCGCGATCCTGGTGTGTTCGGCCGCTGACGGCCCGATGCCCCAGACTCGCGAGCACATTCTGCTGGCGCGTCAGGTTGGTGTTCCGTACATCATCGTGTTCCTGAACAAGTGCGACATGGTCGACGACGAAGAGCTGCTTGAGCTCGTCGAGATGGAAGTTCGCGAGCTGTTGTCCAAGTACGACTTCCCGGGCGACGATGTGCCCATCGTCAAGGGTTCGGCGCTGAAGGCGCTCGAGGGTGACCAGTCGCCGATCGGCGAGCCGGCCATTTTCGAACTGGCTGCTGCGCTTGACAGCTACATCCCGACGCCTGAGCGTGCAATCGACAAGCCCTTCCTGCTGCCGATCGAAGACGTGTTCTCGATCTCCGGCCGCGGTACCGTGGTGACCGGTCGTGTTGAGCGCGGTGTCGTCAAGGTTGGTGAAGAAATCGAAATCGTGGGTATCAAGGCCACGGTCAAGACCACCTGCACCGGCGTTGAAATGTTCCGCAAGCTGCTTGACCAGGGTCAGGCTGGCGACAACGTTGGCGTGCTGCTGCGCGGCACCAAGCGTGAAGACGTCGAGCGTGGCCAGGTGCTGTGCAAGCCGGGTTCGATCAAGCCGCACACCCACTTCACGGGTGAAGTGTATGTTCTGTCGAAGGAAGAGGGCGGTCGTCACACCCCGTTCTTCGCGAACTACCGTCCGCAGTTCTACTTCCGTACCACGGACGTGACCGGTTCGATCACGCTGCCGGAAGGCACCGAGATGGTCATGCCGGGCGACAACGTGTCGATCACCGTCAAGCTGATCGCCCCGATCGCCATGGAAGAAGGTCTGCGCTTCGCAATCCGCGAAGGTGGCCGTACTGTTGGCGCCGGTGTCGTCGCCAAGATCATCGAGTAATCGCCTCGGCGATTGATCGATCAGGAGCGCATCCGAAAGGATGCGCTTTGTAGTCTCTGCTGCAGGGGTATAGCTCAACTGGCAGAGCGTCGGTCTCCAAAACCGAAGGTTGGGGGTTCGATTCCCTCTGCCCCTGCCATAATTTTTTCCGGAAGTCATTACCTCGATGGCCGATAAGTTGAAGTTCGCGCTGGCTCTGGCATTGGTTGCGGCCGGCGTGGTCGGCTTTTACCTCCTGTCAGAACAGGCTCTGGTCCTCCGTGTCCTGAGTGTTCTTGCAGGTCTGGGCGCTGGTCTGGTCGTTGCCTGGTACTCCGAAGCGGGTCGCCGCTTTGTTGAGTTCGCACGTGAGGCGGTTACCGAAACGAAAAAAGTAGTCTGGCCGAGCCGCAAGGAAACGGTTCAGACAACTGGCTTGGTTTTCGCCTTCGTTGTGGTAATGGCACTCTTCCTCTGGCTGACCGACAAGAGTCTGGAGTGGGTTCTGTACGACCTGATTCTGGGCTGGAAATAATCATGACAAAGCGCTGGTATGTTGTGCACGCTTATTCGGGCTTCGAGAAGTCCGTTCAGCGTGCACTGGTTGACCGCATCACCCGCGCCGGAATGCAGGATGCTTTCGGGCAGATTCTGGTGCCGGTCGAAGAAGTGGTGGAAATGAAAGGCGGTCAGAAGAGCATCACTGAGCGCAAGTTTTTCCCGGGCTATGTGCTCGTGGAAATGGAAATGAACGACGAGTCCTGGCACTTGGTCAAGTCGACGCCGAAAGTCACCGGTTTTGTCGGTGGTACGGCGAACAAGCCTTCTCCGATCACCGAGAAGGAAGTCGACAAGATCATGCAGCAGATGCAGGAAGGCGTCGAGAAGCCGCGTCCGAAGGTGTTGTTCGAGACCGGTGAAGTCGTTCGGGTCAAGGAAGGTCCATTCACGGATTTTCATGGCGCCGTCGAAGATGTGAACTACGAAAAGAGCAAGCTGCGGGTGGCGGTGACCATTTTTGGTCGTTCGACGCCGGTAGAGCTGGATTTCGCCCAGGTCGAGAAGACCTGAGCGTTCAAAGGCGGGCGCCATGCGCCCGCCATTGCCCGTTCACGCGGGCAATGCGAGGAGCGTCGGCATCGTCGGCGCGCTAGCACTCATCACAGGAGCAAGCCGCAATGGCAAAGAAGATTATTGGTTACATCAAGCTGCAGGTTCCGGCCGGTAAGGCCAACCCCAGCCCCCCGATCGGTCCGGCGCTGGGTCAGCGCGGTCTGAACATCATGGAATTCTGCAAGGCCTTCAATGCCAAGACTCAAGGCATGGAACCCGGTCTGCCGATTCCGGTGGTGATCACCGCCTTCGCTGACAAGAGCTTCACCTTCATCATGAAGACGCCGCCGGCCACGGTTCTGATCAAGAAGGCCGCCGGTATCCAGAAGGGTTCGCCGAAGCCGCATACCGACAAGGTCGGTTCGGTCACCCGTGCGCAGATCGAGGAAATCGCCACCACCAAGATGGCCGACCTCACCGCTGCAAACATGGAAGCCGCCGTGCGTACGATCGCCGGTTCCGCGCGCAGCATGGGCATCACCGTGGAGGGCCTCTAATCATGGCTAAGATTTCCAAGCGAGTTCAGGCGCTGCGCGCCAAAGTCGACCGCAACAAGGTCTACCCCGTTGCCGAAGCGCTGACGCTGATCAAGGAATGCGCAACCGCGAAGTTCGACGAGTCGATCGACGTGGCTGTTAACCTCGGCGTCGATGCACGCAAGTCGGACCAGGTCGTTCGTGGTTCAGTGGTGCTGCCCGCCGGTACCGGCAAGTCGGTTCGCGTGGCTGTGTTCGCCCAGGGCGACAAAGCCGAAGCCGCCCGTGCTGCTGGTGCTGACGTCGTCGGTTTTGACGACCTCGCCGAGCAGGTCAAGGCTGGCAACATCGACTTCGATCTGTGTATCGCGACCCCCGATGCAATGCGCGTCGTCGGTCAGCTGGGTCAGATTCTCGGCCCCCGTGGTCTGATGCCGAACCCGAAGGTTGGCACCGTGACCATGGACGTCACCACTGCAGTCAAGAACGCCAAGGCCGGTCAGGTTCAGTACCGTACCGACAAGGGTGGTCTGGTGCACGCCACCATCGGCCGTGCATCCTTCGGTGTCGAAGCGCTGCAGCAGAACCTCAACGCTTTTGTCGATGCGCTGGTCAAGGCTCGTCCCGCAGCTGCCAAGGGCGTGTATCTGCGCCGTATGGCCCTGTCGAGCACGATGGGCGCCGGTGTGCGCATCGAAACGAATACCTCCGCAAGCTAAGCTGCGGAGTCACTAACTTTGGGCCGTTCCGGTGCTTCGGTACCGGACGGATCGTCAAAGACCGCAGGTGCGCTTGCCTCGGCAAGCGTCTAATCAGCCCTCGGGCGGCCTGCGCAGACGGTGAACCCAGAACAGGATTTTGGCTGATGCTTCAGTCGTACTCCTGATCCAGGTCGCCGTGGGTGTGAATCGCAGTGCGATTCACGTGTTGACTTGAAAGGAGGAAAGGCCTGTGAGTCTCAATCTCGATGATAAGAAAGCCGTAGTGGCAGAGGTGTCGGCACAAGTAGCCAACGCCCAGACTATCGCGGTGGCCGAGTATCGCGGCATGGAAGTGGGTGATCTCACTGTGCTGCGTTCCAAGGCCCGTGAAGCTGGCGTTTATCTGCGTGTGCTGAAGAATACCCTGGTGCGTCGTGCGATCGCCGAAACCCCGTTTGCCGGGTTGTCGGACCAGCTGGTCGGTCCGTTGATCTATGGCATCTCGGAAGATCCCGTCGCCGCAGCCAAGGTGCTCAACGACTTCGCCAAGACGAATGACAAGCTGGTTCTGAAAGCCGGTTCCTATGCGGGCAACACGCTCGACAAGGCCGCTCTTCAGTCCCTGGCTTCGATTCCGAGCCGCGAAGAGTTGCTCGCCAAGCTGTTGGGCATCATGCAGGCGCCGGTTACCGGCTTTGCATGCACGCTCGCCGCCCTCGCCAAGAAGCGCGAGGAAGAAGCGGCCGCCTGACCGTTTTCTGAAAAGTTTCGATTTTGGAGTGATTTAAATGGCAATCAGCAAAGAAGACATCCTCGAAGCCGTTGGCTCGATGACCGTGATGGACCTGAACGACCTGGTTAAGGCGTTCGAAGAGAAGTTTGGCGTTTCCGCTGCCTCCATGGCCGTGGCTGCACCGGGCGCCGGCGCTGCCGCCGCTGCTGTTGAAGAGCAGACCGAATTTGACGTGATCCTCGTTGCCACCGGCGACAAGAAGGTTGAGGTCATCAAGGTCGTGCGTGCTGCTACCGGCCTCGGCCTGAAGGAAGCCAAGGACGTCGTTGACGGCGCTCCCAAGGCTGTGAAGGAAGGCGTGTCGAAGGCTGACGCCGACGCGCTGAAGAAGCAACTGGAAGATGCAGGCGCGAAGGTCGAGATCAAGTAAGTCTCGCTTTCGCTGCAGGGCTGGCGCTCGTGATGAGCACCAGCCCTTTCGTGCTTTGTACTAAGCACGAAGACAGAACAAAGCGTCCCCGAATTTTCTGCGCGTAAAAGTGTCAATCAAGTCCAGAACGTGGGCGTTGTGTTCTGTCTTCCCGACGTTCGACCTCTAGCCGGAGCATCCATGGCGTATTCCTACACTGAGAAAAAGCGTATCCGCAAGAGCTTCGCCAAGCGCGCGGCCGTGCTCGATGCGCCTTTCCTGCTCGCCACCCAGATCGAGTCGTTTGCTGCATTCCTGCAGGCGGATACCCCGCCCGAGACGCGGCTTAACGATGGCCTGCAGGCGGCCTTTACCTCGATTTTCCCGATTTCAAGCCACAGCGGCAACGCCCGCCTCGAGTTCGTCCAGTACATGCTGGGCGAGCCCGCATTCGACGTGAAGGAATGTCAGCAGCGTGGCCTGACCTTCGCCTCGCCCTTGCGTGCCCGTGTGCGTCTCGTGATCATGGATCGCGAAGCGCCCAAGGAGACCATCAAGGAAGTGAAGGAACAGGAAGTCTACATGGGCGAGATTCCGCTCATGACCGACACCGGTTCATTCGTGATCAACGGCACCGAGCGTGTCATCGTGTCGCAGCTGCACCGTTCGCCCGGCGTGTTCTTCGAGCACGACCGCGGCAAGACGCATTCGTCCGGCAAGCTGCTGTTCTCGGCACGTATCATTCCTTACCGCGGTTCGTGGCTCGACTTCGAGTACGACCCCAAGGACTACCTGTACTTCCGCGTTGACCGTCGCCGGAAGATGCCGGTAACGATCCTGCTGCGCGCCATTGGACTGACGCCGGAAGAGATCCTCGAGACCTTCCACGATTTCGACGCATTCCATCTGTCGGCCGACGCGATCCATTTCGATCTCGTGCCCGATCGCCTGCGTGGCGAAGTGGCGCGCTTCGACATCGTATCGCCCGATGGCAAGCTGATCGTTGCGCGCGACAAGCGCATCACCGCCAAGCACATTCGTGAGCTCGACCAGGCTGGCGTCAAGACCATCACGGTGCCGGAAGACTTCATTCTTGGCCGCATCATTGCCAAGAACGTTGCCGACGCCGAGACCGGCGAACTGGTGGCGCGTGCCAACGACGAGATCACCGAAGAGCTGCTCGAGAAGCTGCGTGACGCCGGCGTGCGCGATCTGCTGACGCTGTACGTGAACGACCTCGATCGTGGCGCCTACATCTCCTCGACCCTGCGCATCGACGAAACCGCCGATCAGTGGGCTGCGAAGGTTGCCATTTACCGCATGATGCGTCCGGGCGAGCCGCCCACCGAAGACGCCGTGCTGGCCCTGTTCAACGGCTTGTTCTACGCGCCCGAGCGCTACGACCTGTCGACCGTCGGTCGCATGAAGTTCAACCGCCGCGCCTACCCGGAAAAAATCGACGAGCGCACCCCGGCGTGGCTCAAGCGTTTCTACGACGCAGTCGGCCCGCGTGGTGAAGACGGCAGCGGCGTGCTCGTGAACGAGGACATCCTCGCCGTCATCGGCATCCTGGTCGAGCTTCGCAACGGCCGCGGCGAGATCGACGACATCGACCACCTCGGCAACCGCCGGGTGCGTTCGGTTGGCGAACTCGCCGAGAACCAGTTCCGCGCAGGCCTGGTCCGCGTCGAGCGTGCGGTCAAGGAGCGTCTGTCGCAGGCTGAGTCCGACAACCTGATGCCGCACGACCTGATCAATGCCAAGCCGATTTCGGCCGCGATCAAGGAGTTCTTCGGTTCCAGCCAGCTGTCGCAGTTCATGGACCAGACCAACCCGCTGTCCGAGATCACGCACAAGCGTCGTGTCTCGGCACTCGGACCTGGCGGTCTGACGCGCGAGCGTGCCGGTTTTGAAGTCCGCGACGTGCACCCGACCCACTATGGTCGTGTGTGCCCGATCGAGACCCCGGAAGGCCCGAACATCGGTCTGATCAACTCGCTGGCCGTGTATGCGCGGACCAACCGCCACGGCTTCCTCGAGACCCCGTACCGCAAGGTCGAGAACAGCACCGTCACCGATCAGATCGACTACCTGTCGGCGATCGAGGAAGGTCAGTACGTGATCGCCCAAGCAAACGCCGAGATCAACGAAGACGGCCTGCTGGTCGGCGATCTCGTGTCCTGCCGGCACAAGGGCGAATTCGCGCTGGCCACTGCGGATCAGGTCCAGTACATGGACGTGGCCCCGGGTCAGATCGTATCGGTGGCTGCTTCGCTGATTCCGTTCCTTGAGCACGACGACGCGAACCGCGCACTGATGGGCGCGAACATGCAGCGTCAGGCTGTGCCTTGCCTGCGCCCTGAAAAGCCGCTGGTGGGTACCGGTATCGAGCGCACCGTTGCGGTCGACTCGGGTACCGCAGTCCAGGCCAAGCGTGGCGGTCTCGTCGATTATGTCGATGCCCAGCGTATCGTCGTCCGTGTGAACGACGACGAGGCGCAGGCGGGTGATGTCGGTGTCGACATCTACAACATGATCAAGTATACCCGCTCCAACCAGAACACCAACATCAACCAGCGTCCGGTGGTGAAGGTTGGCGATCGCATCTCGCGCGGCGACGTGATTGCCGACGGCGCATCGACCGACCTGGGCGAGCTTGCGCTCGGCCAGAACATGCTGGTGGCGTTCATGCCGTGGAACGGCTACAACTTCGAAGACTCGATCCTGATCTCGGAGCGTGTGGTTGCCGACGACCGCTTTACCTCGATCCACGTTGAGGAACTGACGGTTGTTGCCCGTGACACCAAGCTCGGACCTGAGGAAATCACCCGTGACATCGCGTCGCTGGGTGAGGCTCAGCTGGGCCGACTCGACGAATCCGGCATCGTGTATATCGGTGCGGAAGTCGAAGCTGGCGACGTACTGGTGGGCAAGGTCACGCCGAAGGGCGAGACCCAGCTCACGCCTGAAGAAAAGCTGTTGCGTGCGATCTTCGGTGAGAAGGCTTCGGACGTTAAGGACACTTCGCTGCGCGTGCCCTCGGGCATGGTCGGCACCGTCATCGACGTTCAGGTGTTCACCCGTGAAGGGATCGAGCGCGACAAGCGTGCCCAGTCGATCATTGATGATCAGCTGCGTGGCTTCAAGACCGACCTTGCCGACCAGATGCGGATTGTGGAGCGCGATGCGTTCGCCCGTATCCAGCGCATGATCGTTGGGCAGAAGGCCAACGGCGGACCGAAGAAGCTGGCCAAGGGCAGCGAGATCACCGTCGAGTACCTCGAGTCACTCGAGTTCTACCACTGGTTCGACATCCGCCTCGCGGATGAGGGCCTGGCGACCCAGCTCGAAGCCATTCGCGAAGGTCTCGAGACCACCCGCAAGGACTTCGATTCGGCGTTCGAGATCAAGAAGCGCAAGCTGACCCAGGGCGATGAACTGCCGCCGGGCGTGCAGAAGATGGTCAAGGTCTATCTGGCCGTGAAGCGTCGCCTGCAGCCGGGTGACAAGATGGCCGGTCGTCACGGTAACAAGGGTGTGGTGTCGAAGATCGTTCCGGTCGAGGACATGCCCTACATGGCTGACGGCACCTCCGCCGACATCGTGCTGAACCCGCTGGGCGTGCCTTCGCGGATGAACATCGGTCAGATTCTCGAAACCCACCTCGGCTGGGCGGCGAAGGGTCTTGGTCAGAAGATCGACAAGATGCTGCGCGCCAATGCTGCGGTCAAGGAAGTGCGCGGTTTCCTCGAAGAGATCTATAACGGTAGTGGCAAGCCGGAACAACTCGACCAGTTCGACGACAAGGAGATCACCGATCTTGCTTCGAACCTGGTGAAGGGTGTGCCGTTTGCGACCCCGGTGTTCGACGGTGCGCACGAGGACGAGATCGAGAAGATGCTGGTGCTGGCTGACCTGCCGATCAGCGGTCAGGTCACGCTGTATGACGGTCGTACCGGCGAGGCTTTCGAGCGCAAGGTGACGGTCGGCTACAAGCATGTCCTGAAACTGCATCACCTGGTTGACGACAAGATGCACGCACGTTCGACCGGTCCGTACTCGCTCGTTACCCAGCAGCCGCTGGGTGGTAAGGCGCAGTTCGGCGGTCAGCGTTTCGGTGAAATGGAAGTGTGGGCGCTGGAAGCCTACGGTGCCGCTTACACCCTGCAGGAAATGCTGACGGTCAAGTCGGATGACGTTACCGGCCGGACCAAGGTGTACGAGAGCATCGTCAAGGGCGAGCACAAGATCGATTCCGGCATGCCGGAGTCCTTCAACGTGCTGGTGAAGGAAATTCGTTCCCTGGCGATCGACATCGATCTGGACCGCGGTTGAACCGGAGACATTGCGTACCCCGCATGTCCTGGATGGAGTGATATATGAAGAGCCTGCTCGCTGACCTGTTCAAGCAAACCTTGCCGCATGAGGAAGAGTTCGAAGCCATTACCATTGGCCTCGCCTCGCCCGACAAGATCCGGTCGTGGTCCTACGGTGAAGTCAAGAAGCCCGAGACCATCAACTACCGTACGTTCAAGCCCGAACGCGACGGTCTGTTCTGCGCCAAGATCTTCGGGCCGGTCAAGGACTACGAGTGTCTGTGCGGCAAATACAAGCGCCTCAAGCACCGTGGCGTGATCTGCGAAAAGTGTGGCGTTGAAGTCACGCTGTCGAAAGTGCGCCGCGAGCGCATGGGCCATATCGAACTGGCCAGCGTCGTTGCACACATCTGGTTCCTGAAGAGCCTGCCGAGCCGTCTCGGCATGGTGCTCGACATGACCCTGCGCGACATCGAGCGCGTGCTTTACTTCGAAGCCTTCGTGGTGGTCGAGCCGGGTATGACCCCGCTCAACCGCGGTCAGCTGCTGACCGAGGACGACTACCTTGCGAAGGTCGAAGAGTACGGCGACGACTTTGATGCCGTGATGGGCGCCGAAGGTATTCGCGAACTGCTGCGCACCCTCGACGTCAGCCTCGAAATCGAGAAGCTGCGTTCCGACCTCGAGACCACCGGCTCCGAAGCCAAGGTGAAGAAGTATTCCAAGCGCCTCAAGGTGCTGGAGGCCTTCCAGCACTCGGGCATCAAGCCTGAGTGGATGATTCTCGAAGTGCTGCCGGTGCTGCCGCCTGACCTGCGCCCGCTGGTGCCGCTGGACGGTGGCCGTTTCGCCACCTCCGACCTGAACGATCTGTATCGTCGCGTCATCAACCGTAACAACCGCCTGAAGCGTCTGCTCGAGCTGAAGGCGCCGGACATCATCGTCCGTAACGAAAAGCGCATGCTGCAGGAGTCGGTCGACTCCCTGCTCGACAACGGTCGTCGCGGCAAGGCCATGACGGGCGCCAACAAGCGTCCGCTGAAGTCGCTCGCCGACATGATCAAGGGCAAGGGCGGTCGTTTCCGTCAGAACCTGCTGGGCAAGCGCGTTGACTACTCGGGTCGTTCGGTCATTACCGTCGGTCCGCAGCTCAAGCTGCACCAGTGCGGTCTGCCCAAGCTGATGGCGCTTGAGCTGTTCAAGCCCTTCATCTTCAACAAGCTCGAACTGCTCGGGCTGGCGACCACGATCAAGCAGGCCAAGAAAATGGTCGAGCTGCAGGAGCCGGTGGTGTGGGACATCCTCGAAGATGTCATCCGCGAACATCCGGTGATGCTGAACCGTGCGCCGACCCTGCACCGCCTTGGCATCCAGGCATTCGAGCCGGTGCTGATCGAAGGCAAGGCCATCCAGCTGCATCCGCTGGTCTGCGTGGCGTTCAACGCCGACTTCGACGGTGACCAGATGGCCGTCCACGTTCCGCTGTCGCTTGAAGCGCAGATGGAAGCCCGCACGCTGATGCTGGCTTCGAACAACGTGCTTTCGCCCGCCAACGGCGAGCCGATCATCGTGCCGTCGCAGGATATCGTTCTCGGTCTGTACTACGCCACCCGCGAAGGTGTGAACGTGCCTGGCGAAGGCATGTTCATGGCCGACGTGAGCGAAGTGAAGCGTGCGTACGAGTCGGGTCAGATCTCGCTGCATGCACGTATCACGGTGCGTCTGAAGGAAGCCGACCTGGGGCCTGACGGCGAGCGCATCGAGCGTATCGGCCGTTATGAAACCACGGCCGGGCGTGCGATTCTGTCCGAGATCCTGCCGGCAGGCCTGCCGTTCAGCGTCATTGACAAGCCGCTCAAGAAGAAGGAAATCTCGAAGCTCATCAACGCATCGTTCCGCCGTTGCGGTCTGCGTGCGACGGTGATCTTCGCCGACCAGCTGATGCAGTTCGGCTACCGTCTCGCAACCCGCGCCGGTATCTCGATTGCGGTCAAGGACATGCTGGTTCCGAAGATGAAGGAAGACCTGATTCGCGCAGCCGAAAGCGAAGTCAAGGAAATCGCCCAGCAGTACACCTCGGGTCTCGTGACTGACGGCGAGCGCTACAACAAGGTCGTGGACATCTGGGGTCGCTGTGGCGACCAGGTTGCCAAGGCCATGATGGAGCAGCTTGGCTCGGAAGAAGTGGTCGACCGCGAAGGCAAGACGGTCAAGCAGGAAGCGTTCAACTCGATTTACATGATGGCCGACTCGGGCGCACGGGGTTCCGCGGCTCAGATCCGTCAGCTTGCCGGCATGCGTGGCCTGATGGCCAAGCCGGATGGCTCGATTATCGAGACGCCTATCACGACCAACTTCCGTGAAGGTCTGAACGTTCTGCAGTACTTCATCTCCACGCACGGTGCCCGTAAGGGTCTGGCCGACACGGCGCTGAAGACGGCAAACTCGGGTTACCTGACACGCCGTCTGGTCGATGTGACCCAGGATCTGGTGGTCATCGAGGACGATTGCGGCACGCGTGAAGGCTTCTCGATGAAGGCCCTGATCGAGGGTGGTGAGGTCATCGAGCCGTTGCGCGACCGGATTCTCGGCCGCGTCTGCGTCGATGACATCGTCAGTCCCGATACGCAGGAAACCGTCATCGAGGCAGGCTCGCTGCTCGATGAAGATGCTGTCGACCTCGTCGAGAGCCTCGGTGTTGATGAAGTCAAGGTGCGTACGCCGCTGACCTGCGAAACGCGCTACGGCCTGTGTGCCCAGTGCTACGGTCGTGACCTTGGTCGCGGCATGCGCGTCAACGCCGGTGAGGCTGTCGGTGTGATCGCCGCACAGTCGATCGGTGAGCCGGGTACCCAGCTCACCATGCGTACCTTCCACGTCGGTGGTGCTGCTTCGCGGGCTGCATCCGCGAGCGGAGTCGAAGCGAAATCGACCGGTACCATCCGTTTTGCCGGCAACATGCGCTACGTGTCGAGCGCCAAGGGCGAGAAGGTGGTCATCGCGCGTTCGGCAGAGGTTGTCGTTGCCGACGAGATGGGCCGCGAGCGCGAGCGTCACAAGCTCCCGTACGGTGCAATGCTGCTGGTCGACGACGGTGGTACCGTCAAGGCCGGCGCGCAGCTTGCGACCTGGGATCCGCACACCCGTCCGATCGTCACCGAATACTCCGGTACGGTGAAGTTCGAGAACGTCGAGGAAGGTGCAACGGTCGCCAAGCAGATCGACGAAGTGACCGGTCTGTCGACCCTGGTGGTCATCGACTCCAAGCGCCGTTCCCCGACGGGTACGGCGAAGGGCGTCCGGCCGCAGGTCAAGCTGCTTGACGAGAACGGCGAAGAAGTCCGCATCGCCGGTACCGATCACGCAGTGACCATCACCTTCCAGGTCGGTTCGCTGATCACGGTGAAGGATGGTCAGCAGGTCTTCGTGGGCGACGTGCTTGCACGTATCCCGCAGGAATCGGCTAAGACGCGTGACATTACCGGTGGTCTGCCGCGCGTTGCCGAACTGTTTGAAGCCCGTTCGCCGAAGGACGCAGGTCTGCTCGCCGAGTACACCGGTACGGTTTCCTTCGGTAAGGACACCAAGGGCAAGCAGCGTCTGGTCATCACCGAGCCCGATGGCACGGTGCATGAATTCCTGATCCCAAAGGACAAGCATCTGATGGTCCACGACGGTCAGGTGGTGAACAAGGGTGAGCACATCGTCGACGGTCCGGCGGACCCGCATGACATTCTGCGACTGCAGGGTATCAATGCGCTGGCTCGCTACATCATCGACGAAGTTCAGGACGTTTATCGTCTCCAGGGCGTGAAGATCAACGACAAACACATTGAAGTCATCGTGCGTCAGATGCTTCGTCGCGTCGTGATCAGTGATTCAGGCGACAGCCGTTTCATCCGCGAGGAACAGGTCGAGCGTTCCGAAGTCCTGGACGAAAACGACCGCCTGGAAGCAGAAGGAAAGCTTCCGGCTCAATACGAGAACGTGCTGCTCGGTATTACCAAGGCTTCGTTGTCGACCGATTCGTTCATCTCCGCTGCTTCCTTCCAGGAAACCACGCGGGTGCTGACCGAAGCGGCGATCATGGGCAAGCGTGACGAGCTGCGCGGCCTGAAGGAAAACGTCATTGTCGGTCGACTGATTCCTGCTGGTACCGGTCTCGCCTACCATCGCAGCCGCAAGGCGCAGGTGGCGGGAGAGGATCTTGGCTCGGGGCATGCCTGGGCACCGGAAGAAGTTGTTGCGGAAGTGCACCAGGATAGTCACACGAGTTGACTTTTATTTAAGTCTCGGACTAAACTCCGGCCTCTTTTTGTGGACCGACCAATCGTAGTCGGTCGCAGCCGGAATAAACCGCCCGAGGCGGCCCTTGGCGGGCTGCCTCGGTTTTTTGGGAATTCTCAAGCTATGCCAACAATCAATCAGCTTGTCCGCAAGCCGCGTCAGCTGGAAGTAATCAAGAGCAAGGTTCCTGCGCTCGAAGCCTGCCCGCAGAAGCGTGGCGTGTGTACGCGCGTTTACACGACAACTCCGAAGAAGCCGAACTCGGCGCTGCGTAAAGTGGCCAAGGTTCGTCTGACCAACGGTTTTGAAGTCATTTCGTACATCGGTGGTGAAGGTCACAACCTCCAGGAGCACTCCGTGGTCCTGATCCGTGGTGGCCGGGTAAAGGATTTGCCGGGTGTGCGTTACCACATCGTTCGCGGCTCCCTCGATCTTCAGGGTGTCAAGGATCGGAAGCAGTCGCGCTCCAAGTACGGCGCGAAGCGTCCGAAGAAAGCCTGATCGGCTTTACCAAAACATTTTTGAGGGTTAGATATGCCGCGTCGTCGCGAAGTACCAAAACGTGAAATTCTGCCGGATCCGAAATTCGCATCCCAGGATGTTTCCAAGTTCATCAACGTGATCATGCAGTCCGGCAAGAAGGCCGTTGCTGAGCGCATCGTCTATGGTGCCTTTGATCACATCTCGACCAAGTCGGGCAAGGATCCGCTCGAGGTTTTCGCCTCCGCGGTTGCCAACGTCAAGCCTGTGGTCGAAGTCAAGAGCCGTCGCGTTGGTGGTGCAAACTACCAGGTGCCGGTCGAGGTTCGTCCTTCCCGCCGTATGGCGCTCTCGATGCGCTGGCTGCGTGAGTCGGCCCGCAAGCGTGCCGAGAAGTCGATGGCCCAGCGTCTTGCTGGCGAGCTGCTCGAGGCCGCTGATGGCCGTGGCGCTGCCATGAAGAAGCGCGAGGAAGTCCACAGGATGGCCGAGGCTAACAAGGCATTCTCACACTACCGCTTCTGATTCTTATTGGTGGCGGTGTTTCGAGCCCTGTATAGGGCTCGATTGTTTTTAACGAAACGAACGGTTCATCGCGCATGCTGCGCGAATAACGTAAGGCAGGTAAAACGTGGCTCGCAAGACTCCTATTGAGCGCTACCGCAACATCGGTATCTCAGCGCACATCGACGCCGGCAAGACGACAACGACCGAGCGCATCCTTTTCTACACCGGTGTCAATCACAAGATTGGTGAGGTGCATGATGGCGCCGCCACCATGGACTGGATGGCGCAAGAGCAGGAGCGCGGGATCACGATTACCTCCGCTGCGACGACCTGCTTCTGGAAGGGCATGGAAATGTCCTATCCCGAGCACCGCTTCAACATCATCGACACCCCGGGACACGTTGACTTCACGATCGAAGTCGAGCGTTCCATGCGTGTGCTCGATGGCGCGTGCATGGTCTATTGCGCTGTGGGTGGTGTTCAGCCGCAGTCGGAAACCGTGTGGCGTCAGGCTACCAAGTACAAGGTTCCTCGTCTGGCCTTCGTGAACAAGATGGACCGCTCCGGTGCCAACTTCTTCAAGGTTGTCGAGCAGATGAAGCAGCGCCTGAAGGCAAATCCCGTGCCGATCGTGATTCCTATCGGTGCCGAAGATACCTTTACCGGTGTTGTCGATCTGGTTCGCATGAAAGCGATCATCTGGGACGAGGCGTCCCAGGGCATGAAGTTCGAGTACAAAGAGATTCCCGCAGAGCTCGTCGAGCTTGCAAACGAGTGGCGCGAACAGATGGTTGAGGCGGCTGCAGAAGCCAACGAAGACCTGATGAACGAGTACCTCGAGAACGGTGATCTGTCGCCTGAGAAGATCAATGCCGGTCTGCGTCAGCGTACGCTGGCTTGCGAAATTCAGCCGATGCTCTGCGGTACCGCATTCAAGAACAAGGGTGTCCAGCGCATGCTCGACGCCGTCATCGAACTCCTGCCGTCGCCGGTGGATATTCCCCCGGTCGTTGGTATTGATGACGACGAGAAGGAAACTTCGCGTAAGGCTGACGACAAGGAAAAGTTCTCGGCGCTTGCATTCAAGCTCATGACCGACCCGTTCGTCGGTCAGCTGACCTTCGTGCGTGTTTACTCCGGCGTACTGAACTCCGGTGAGACCGTGCTGAACTCGGTGAAAGGCAAGAAAGAGCGTATCGGCCGGATCCTGCAGATGCACGCCAACGAGCGTGAAGAAATCAAGGAAGTGCTGGCCGGCGACATCGCAGCCTGCGTGGGCCTGAAGGAAGTGACCACGGGTGAAACCCTGTGTGATCCGAGCGCCCCCATCATTCTTGAGCGCATGATCTTCCCGGACCCGGTGATTCACGTTGCCGTTGAGCCGAAGACCAAGAGCGACCAGGAGCGCATGGGTATTGCGCTGGGTCGTCTGGCTGCAGAAGATCCGTCGTTCCGCGTGCGTACTGACGAAGAATCTGGTCAGACCATCATCTCGGGTATGGGCGAACTGCACCTCGAGATCATCGTCGACCGCATGAAGCGTGAGTTCAACGTCGAAGCAAACGTCGGTGCGCCTCAGGTTGCATACCGCGAGGCAATCCGCAAGGCTGTCGAGCAGGAAGGCAAGTTCGTCAAGCAGTCTGGTGGTCGCGGTCAGTACGGTCACGTGTGGATCAAGCTCGAGCCGAATGAAACCGGCAAGGGTTACGAATTCGTCGATGCGATCAAGGGTGGTGTGGTTCCGCGCGAATACATCCCGGCGGTCGACAAGGGTCTGCAGGATACGCTGCCGAACGGCGTGCTCGCCGGCTTCCCGGTCGTGGATGTGAAGGTCACGCTGTTTGACGGTTCCTACCACGATGTCGACTCGAACGAAAACGCGTTCAAGATGGCTGCTTCGATGGCCTTCAAGGATGCAATGCGCAAGGCCAACCCCGTGCTGCTTGAGCCGATGATGGCTGTTGTGGTCGAGACGCCTGAGGACTACATGGGTAACGTGATGGGCGACCTGTCGGGTCGTCGCGGCATCGTTCAGGGCATGGAAGACCTCATCGGTGGTGTGAAAGAGATCAAGGCTGAAGTGCCGCTTGCCGAGATGTTCGGTTATGCGACCCAGCTGCGCTCGCTGTCACAGGGTCGTGCGACCTATTCGATGGAATTCAAGCACTACTCGGAAGCGCCCAAGAGCGTCGCCGAGGCAGTGATCAACAATCGCAAGTAATCAACGATCTAAAGCGAGGATTTAGTAATGGCTAAGGGTAAGTTTGAGCGTACGAAGCCGCACGTAAACGTTGGCACGATTGGCCACGTTGACCATGGCAAGACCACGCTGACGGCGGCAATCACGACGATTCTGTCGAAGAAGTTCGGTGGCGAGGCCAAGGACTATGCGTCGATCGACAGCGCGCCTGAAGAAAAGGCACGCGGTATCACGATCAACACCGCACACGTCGAGTACGAAACCGAGAATCGTCACTACGCTCACGTTGACTGCCCGGGTCACGCTGACTACGTGAAGAACATGATTACCGGTGCTGCGCAGATGGACGGCGCGATCCTGGTGTGTTCGGCCGCTGACGGCCCGATGCCCCAGACTCGCGAGCACATTCTGCTGGCGCGTCAGGTTGGTGTTCCGTACATCATCGTGTTCCTGAACAAGTGCGACATGGTCGACGACGAAGAGCTGCTTGAGCTCGTCGAGATGGAAGTTCGCGAGCTG